>OGCL01000104.1_pt1 | contig 94563 bp, 85 predicted proteins | sample 1570041 | NCBI WGS metagenome assembly OGCL01 (sample SAMN06266162, study PRJEB24511) | hot springs metagenome | isolation source: Hot spring water | place: South Africa: Limpopo | collected 2015-06-22
GGAAGGGACATAGTGAATCTCTATCAGTAGATATAGGATTGGCTTCTCTCATGAATCATCTGGGATTGCTATAGTACGCATCTTGAGTATCTAGGAGGGCAACGATCGGACCAGTATCAATCACTACATTTCTTCGTGTCATTAATTGACTATTGACCATAGCTTTTTAGATATTGAGGATTGGTAGACAAATCAGCAGGATTTTCACTAGAGCAGCCTACCCACTCAGCGGCAACGTCCATGAAGGATTTACCTTGAAAAGGACGATGCGTTTCATTTGCTTCTAAGGTGTTAATTGGAGGAGCAGTTTCCCCTAACAAGGGTGCTTCATCAATGACGAGGACGACCTGGAAGCGTCCGACGGGTAGGTTGTCGGGGCAATCGAGATGAATATCCCCTGCTGGGCTAATGGTGGCGATCGTTTCAATGGTTCTCATGGTCAGCGTCTCCTGAAATCGTGGGTAACGCGATCGCGGACAACACGAGGCGACAATACCCCAGCCCCGCATACAGGCTTATTCTACCCAAGTTCCAGTTGTTGGGATGTTAGGCCCCCCTAAAACCAAGCTCACCCTAAAACAAAGTAACTGCACATCCCAAGCGAAATCCCATACGCCCGCTACCTGAACGATGCCGGTGGAGGTAAATATCCCTCGATCAAGATATCCGAACCCAGCGATCGCACCTGAGTATCCTTCAACGCCAATGCTTGCGTCATCTGAGTGAGGCCCAATTCCCCGATCGGAGTGGGGGCTGCTAGACCGCCAATGAGTTTTGGGGCAATGAAGGCATAGACCTTTTGGATCGCTCCCTGGGCGATCGCCTGGGCCGCCAGTTGTCCCCCACATTCCCACAACACGGACAGACACCCGCGATCGTAGAGGTCGGCCATCACCGCATCTGGGGTGAGGGAATCAAGGGGGAGCACGTCTACACCCTGCGATCGTAACGCCGCTTGGCGATCGGCTGGAGCCGTGGGTTGGGTATAGACCAGGGTGGGGGCAACGTCCGTTTGCCAGAGGTGGGCTGTGGGGGGTAGGTCCAGATTGCGGCTTAGCACCACCCGGCGCGGAGTATGGGCACTGTGGCCGTGGGTCGTCAGGTGGGGGTTATCCTGTCGTACCGTGTTGCCGCCGACGATAATGGCGTCACAGCGCGATCGCAACTGATGCACCCAGGCCCGCGCCTCCGGACCCGTCACCCACTGGCTATGGCCACTACTGGCAGCAATCTTGCCATCCAGGGTCATGGCGTATTTGAAGATGCCTAAGGGCCGTTGGTAGCGTATCCGATGGATAAAGGCTTCGTTCAGCCGCAGACAGGCTGCGGTTTCTACCCCCACCGTCACCATTAACCCGGCTGCCCGCAACTTGGCAATGCCCTGTCCCGCCACCAGGGGGTTGGGATCTTCCATACCGATCACCACCCGCTGAATTCCCGCCGCAATTACCGCATTGGCACAGGGGGGGGTGCGTCCGTAGTGGCTACAGGGTTCCAGGTTGACATAGAGCGTGGCCCCTTGGGCGCGATCTCCCGCCGATCGCAGGGCAAAGACCTCCGCATGGGGCTGACCGGCAGCCGGATGGAACCCCTCCCCGACGATCTGTCCGCCCTGTACAACCACCGCCCCCACCATTGGATTGGGAGCCGTCCGACCTGCGGCCTGTTGGGCCAAGGTGAGACAACGGTGCATCAGGGCAATATCAAAGGGCGTAATCATGGGCTACGGGGGCAAGCATCTCAAGGTAGGAAGCAGCAGAGAGCGCATTGAGAGCGATTCGCTAAAGAGCGATTCGCTAAATTGTAGGCTGACGCACTCAATCCAGAGGTCACCCGAATATTATCTGACCCCAGAGAATATCTGTTGAGGTGGCTCACGAACCTGAGGTTAGCTCACTGGTTGCGCTCATCGGGACTGGCAACGCCGCATTGACCAGCGTTAGTAACGGTCCCATCTGCTCCTGCCCATTTACCGCCAAATCACTGTGACAGAGAAACAGCCGCTCCCCCGTCCGCCCCAGCAAATCCCGCAGAATCCGCTCCAGGCGTTGCTCATAGAGCGCCAACTGATCCGCCGTCGTCCAGGCTCCCCCCGACCAGGTACTCAGGAATAACGGTGCCCCAAAGAGCGCATCCGAACCCGTCAACCAGCGCGGTGACCCCGCATCTAGCCAAAATTGCCAACGGTGCGATCGCCGACTGGAACGATACTGGAACACATTCGCCAGCATCACCGCCGATTGGGCGGCCCCCGCCTGTCGCACGGGATAGGGATTGGCCGTCACCGCCCCACTGCGCAGGAGTTGAATGAAATTAGCTAACACCTGTACGGCATCAGAAGTCGGGAGGCGAGTATCGGGAGTCGGGGAGAGGAGGGCGGTTTCTGCCTGTAAGCGTGCGGCGACTTCCCAATAGTGCTGGGCGGTTTCCATCAGTTCCCGAAGGGCGGCTACCTGGGCATAGGGCGGCTGATTTCCCTGCCAGAGGAAGGTTTGAATGGCGCGATCGAGCAGTACGATCGGGCTGGCCAAGACCCGTTGTGCCTGTTGGGTTTGTTGGTCCTCTAGCCAGTGCAGAATTTGCTCATAGGCCGTTGTGGCGGCATAGCCCAGCCGATCCCAGCGAGGGAACGCATTCACGGGGAGTAAACGGGGGGTGTCTGGGTGGGGTTCAAAACAATGATCGGTGATCAGGCCCGCCCGCACGGGATCGATTTGTCGCCCTAAAACCACCAGCATTTCCGCCACTCCCTCCCGATCGACCAGTCGCCCCAAGCCGGGATACACCAGCGCTAGCAACGTCAGCAAGGCCCGGACCCTCGGCAAGCTCGCCAACGGTCGCTGTTCATTCAACGACTCCACCGCAAGGCCCTGTTTGGTCAGAATTTCCGTCAGGGTATACCGGGCGATCGCATCCATCCCTGGCGCAATCACCGCAATCTCCTGGGGTTCCACCTCCCCCGCTTGTACGGCCTGGATAATGATCTCGGCGGTTTGGCGGAGGAGTTGCGATCGGGCCACGGTTTGGAGGGACTGAATGGCTTCCGGCAATGGCTCCCCCATCGTCGGGTCCTGCACCATCGCCACGATCGGCTCTGCCCAAGTCTGCCCCAAACTGGTTACTGCTGGTTGCGGTAAGGGTTCCACCTGACAGTGCTGGGCCACGGCAGTGAACGCTGCCGGATCAGCCCCCAACCCCAAGCGCACCGCCCCCTCTGGGTTAAAGGTAAACACCCCCACGGCCCCCTGTTGCTGCATGACCTGGAATAGCTGGGCCGCGATCGCTGGGTAGTCATCCACATCATCGGCCAACACCACCCGATAGCGACGGTGCAGGTGATAGCGATAGGCTGGCAGCGGCAACAGGTAACGCCCGTAGAGTTCACCAATCAAGCCATAGGTCAACAGCCCCCGCGCCAAACACCAACTGCGCCAAGCTTGCAGCAACGCCCCCACCTCCGACCAGGAGACAGCCAAACCCGTCTCGCCGCCACTCACTAGCCCCCGACTCAGGTAGGCGGGAATATCCTCGATCGGGGTGCCACTGAAGGCCGCGAGTTGGAACAGATCGAGCAAATGACGCACTTGTCGCGCTTCATTGGGGCTGCCGGGAAGTATCGACGGGGATAACCCCAGCGATCGCCAAAGCCGGGTGGCCAGGTCTTGTTCTGTTTCCGGACGGAGGCGGATGGGGAACTGGGGACGCAGGTGGAGTTGCTGGATCAAAAGGGGCCAAAACAGGAGGACTTCGGCTTGGAAAAAGCCCAAAGGGGTCGTGGCCCGCAGGGGGTAGGCTTGCCTGGTGACCTCACCCAGGCGATCGAGCAAGTCCTGGCGGTTGTCGCTATTGGCCGTCAGCAACAGCAATTTCCCGGCTCGATATTGGCGCTTGGCTGTTTCCGACCCCAAGATGGACAGGGTGAGGGCACGATCGAACAGGCGAGGGGTGTCCCGTTCCCGATGCCTCTCCGGTGGCGCATCCTGGCGGGAATCGGGGGGGACCGGTTGCGGGAGATCGTCTGGCCACGCCAGTTCAACCCAACGTCGGACTTCGGTCACTAACCGTGTCGTCTTGCCACTGCGGGTCGGCCCCGTCAACCAGAGGGAAGTCGAAGACAATGGGCTATCCACAATCACCGCAGACCTCAGCTATTCACACTTACCTCGACAAGAAAATTCTGCAACGCTTGTAGTGCTGGCTTTAGCCTGCAACGACTGAAGTCGTTACTACGAACGTTGCGAAACTTTATGTTTACTGTACTAGTCGTCTGTCAAGCTCTAAGATGATTGCTCTTGACTGACTCAGCCCGTTCGTGCAGCGTCTCCCTAGGAGAAATGGATTCATCCCGGTCATCCTGAACTTGTCGAAGGAAGAAGTGCTCTGTCGTTCGCACAGCCATTGTGGGGGAGGTATCCTGTCGGCTACGGCGATGGATGTCCTCACTGCTGGGTGCGTGCGGCCTAATAGACCTCCTCCTCTTCCCAATCCCGTGCCCGTCGGGGTGACTGGGCCAACTTGCGGCTGACCTCGACAAAGGCATCCCGTCGCACATAGGGATAGTCACTCACCCACAGATCATGACTGGGAATATAAATATCCGAAATCTTCGCCACCCGGCTCAAATCTGGACGGCCTGATAACACCAGCATTTCCGCCAATTGGCCGGGACGAATGACCTTATGGGTTCGCTTCAAAGGCACCTGCAATCGTGCCCGAAAGCCCGTTTCATCGCCCACCTCAAGATTCAGCCGCCGTTCCCGGTTTTCCACAATGACCAATTCCCCCTTATTGTTAACCGTTTCCTCCTTACCAATTAACTCCTCTGTCACAAATACATCTAATACCTCTCCCTGCCAAAAGCCACAGTAGGGAAGCTTGCGGTATTCGGCATTGCGGCGGTAGGCGGCATAGACGGGTGCCCAGAGCCAATAGAAGCCGATAATCGCCCCGATCGTAAATGGCAGAATGCTCGCTGTGACCTGTTCACTCAAAAAAATTCGTCCCAGAACGATCACCAAGCCGCCGACGATGGAAATCAGCAGGCGACGCAACAGGTCAGGCACTTTCCCCCAGCAATAGATATACTGTGCCCCGGTTGCCAAGGGGGGAATCAGGTCCTCAAAGGTTTTGCGGGTGAGCGGGATCAGCATGGTTGCCGTAGCCAGAGAGAACGCGATCGGCACTAGAGAATTTTTTCCAGACCATAGACTAATGATTTTAGGGACAAGACCTTGCGAATCGCTAGCAACACACCCGGCATGAAGCAGGTGCGATCGGTCGTATCATGGCGCAGCGTATAAATTTGCCCCGGTGCCCCGAAAATGACCTCCTGGTGCGCAATCAATCCGGGCAGACGCACGCTGTGGATACGAATCCCCTCATCCGCGAGACTTCCCCGTGCCCCCGCCAGCTTTTCCGTTTCGGTCACGATCGCCAGGTTGTAGGTTTTACCCAGTCCCGCCAACAGTTGCGCGGTTTGGATGGCTGTCCCACTGGGAGCATCAGCCTTTTGGTTATGGTGCAGTTCAATAATTTCCACGTGATCAAAATACTGACTGGCCTGGGCCGCCGCCTGTTGCAACAGGATCATGCCGATCGAAAAATTGGGCGCCACAATACAGCCAATGCTGGCCTTCTCGGCAAATTCCGCCAACGCTTGCAATTGGGCTGGACTTAACCCGGTGGTCCCGACGACGGGCCGCACTCCATAGGCGATCGCCGATCGCACATTGTCATAGACCGCATCCGGGTGGGTGAAGTCCACCAACACCGCCGGTTGCTTTTCCTGTGCCGCCAACACCAGTATCCCTTGCAAGTCATTGGTCAGGGGCACCTCCAGGGGACCGACCCCGGCCAAAATCCCCGCATCTTCGCCCACGACATCAGCCCGATGGTCGATCGCGCCAAACAGGATCATATCGTCGGCCTGGGCCACAGTTTTGACCACTTCGCGGCCCATCTTGCCAGCCGCACCAGCGATCACTACGGGAATTGGGGAGGGAGTCGTCATCGGTTAAGGGGGGTGAAACACACGTCAAATCTCCAGGATATCGCAAGCCTGGGGAACCGTTGTCAACGGACGACAATCGGCGATCGCAACGCCATTGCTGAGGTCAAACACCCGTTAAGCACCCGTTAAGCACCCGTTAAGCACCGATCAAGTATGACAGACCCCTCCCAAGGTGGAAGGGGCAGCAAGGGATTATCGATGCCTCAAGCTAGGGGCGAGACCCGTCGAGGCCCGTCTACGATCGCGCGATCGGGTGTTTTTCTACCTGCGGATGCACATCCTGGCTTGGCCGACTGCTGCGACCATTGTCATTGCCCTGGCGGGGCTGGATCACGCCATAGCCCCCGTGATTGCGTTCGTAAATGACATTGATCTCATCGGTTTCGGCATTGCGGAACATATAGAAATCATGATCGACCAATTCCAATTGTTCCAGAGCCTCTTGGACCGTCATCGGGGGCATGGCAAAGTACTTGGTCCGCACCACTTCCTCCGGCAAGCTGGGTGCTTTCCCCGCCAAAAGGTCGGCAACAACGGGTTGCTCGGCCACAGCGGTCCCTGTCTTGGCTTGGGCTTGAACCTTGCGATCGTGCCGTTTCTCTTTATACTTGCGCAACTGACGGGCGATCTTGTCGGCAACCAAGTCAATACTGGCGTACAGGTTCTCGCTGCTTTCTTCAGCGCGGATCACAGTACCATTGGCGTACACTGTGACTTCAGCGGTCTGCTTGGGGTTTATCCGAGGGTTCCGCGCCACTGACAGGTGTACATCGATCTCGGTAATCAACGCCTGAAAATGACTGACGGCTTTCTCAATCTTTTGAAGCACATAATCATGAATCGCTTCAGTAATCTCAATATTTTTGCCCTGGATAACAAGCTTCATAAAAGCTTCCTCCCCTCATAATTGGGTTGTTCCTTTACTGTAGCAGACCGTGTTTTAGCTTACATCCCTGCTTCAAAATCCTTTGCATCTCGGTAACATTCTTAGATGCAGACGTTTTCTTCCCTAGAACATTTTTGTTGATTTTCTGAAAATTTTAATGATTTTGTTATATACATTTTTTAATAAAGTTGTGTGGGTTTTGAGGGCCGGAGTTGCTAAAGATACACGATCGTATGTTTAATAGCCGTACCAACACGGATGCCAATACGCCCGCAATGGGGCGATATCGGGGGTATCTCTGCCTGCCAGGGTGTCTTGACTATGGGACTGCCCTCACTTGGCAACAAAACTTAATGGCTGCCCGCCGCGATCGCCCGGATCTCGCCGATGTGCTGCTGCTCCTCGAACATCCTCCGGTCTATACCCTGGGTCAAGGGGCGACGGAAGGCTACCTCAAATTCAGCAGGGATACTGCACCTTTCCCCGTCCATCGCACTGAACGCGGTGGCGAAGTTACCTACCACGGTCCTGGGCAACTGGTGGGGTATCCCATCCTCAACCTGCGCCGCTATCACATGGATTTGCACTGGTATCTGCGGCAACTGGAGGAGGTGATCATCCAAACGTTAGCCACCTATGGCTTAAATGCCGATCGTCTGCCGGGTTTAACGGGTGTCTGGCTGGAAGGGTATAAACTGGCTGCGATCGGGATTAAGGTGAGCCGTTGGATTACGATGCATGGCTTTGCCCTCAATGTCTGCCCCGACCTGAGCCATTTCGGCGCGATCGTCCCCTGCGGCATTACCGATAGACCCGTGGGTAGCCTTGCCCAATTTCTACCCGGAATCACGATCGCGGATGTCCAACCTCGCCTGATCCAGACCTTTGGCACACTCTTTGGCCTTGACTGGCAAGTCGTCACGTTGTCGGCGCTAACGGCTACCCCCGCGAGGAGGGATGCCTTTTGAATTCGCTACGATCGCGGTGGTAGTTTGGGGGTTTAACGATGACGGTAATTAGATGAGGCGGCGGTGCAGTACGTTGCTGATGAGCAGGGAAGGGGCACGGGGGTAATTGTTCCAATTCAGCTTTGGGAGGATCTTTTGGCGGAGATGGAAACGCACCAGCTTTACTGAGGTTGTTCTTTAATGGAACTACAATTGACCTAGATTTTCTAAATCAGCCAGGTCTTGTAGTCGAGCCGATGCTTGTTTGTTTAGTTTGAGGTTTTCTAGATCAATAAAATTAACTCTTACGTCACTAACTGAAATTTCGAGTTTTGATTGATAACAAGTATTAAAGTCAACGCCATCTGGGGTAGTTATTAGATCAATGCGACTGGGTGGATATCCAAGCTGGATAATCTGATCCGGAGTTGTGAAATCAGCCTGGGTGAGACCTACTGAGCCAAAACCAAATTCTGCAAGTGCTTCCATGAGTCGCTGAGCATTAGCGGAATCCATTTCAATCCAAATATCTAGATCTTTCGTATAGCGGGGATAGCCATGCAGGGCAACGGCATAGCCGCCGATCACCAGGTAGCGAACCTCATGCTTGTTTAACAATTCGATAAATTCTCTGAAGTCTTGGTTCAGCATTATATTTCCATTTGTGATATTCCGATCGAATTGATTCTAATGCCGCTAGCCGTGCTTCGTAAGGTTGGCTGCACCAATAGTCTAGGTCCGACTTTAAAGCTTTGAGGGTTGTCTTTGTAACGACAATTTCACGTTCTTTAGGCATGATTCAGCCTCCTAATATCCAAATCTTAATTTCGTCACAGAAGATGGATATACCTGCTACTTACCAGCGCTTAGGTTCAAAGCGATCGTCGTTCAAAATGACGACATCCTCTCCGGCCTGGGCTAGGACAAATAAGCCTTGGCGGTAGGCATAACGATCGACTCCGGCATCAATGCCAATCCCGGCCACTGCGCCATAGATCTGCATCTGGGCATATTCGGGGAAAAAGTCGCAGAAGCGCTCTAGAGCAGCCACAAATTCGTTTACGTCATCTACGCTGAGTCTACTTTTGACTTCAACTGCTAGTACGTGTCCCTGGTTGACGACCAGCACGTCGATTTCGAGGGTTTCTCCCTGGTGTCGTCGCCGGACTCGCTGACTCACTTGGTCTACGGGAATGCCCCGTTCTAGAAATAATCGTTCACAGGCTGGTGCGACTAAATCCTCAACAAAGCGGCCCCAAGTGCCCCCTAATTCTCCCAATTGTTTGCTGAGTTGGCGGTTGACCTGTCGGTTTTCCTCGGCGATCGCTTGGATGAGGGTTTTGGTTTCTTGGAGTTGGCGATCGGTTTCCAGGGTCTGTTCTTTGAGCAGTCGCTCGGTTTCCTGAAAGCGTCGCTCGGTTTCCTGAAAGCGTCGCTCAGTTTCTTTCTGGGCTTCGAGCAGTTCACTAAGGAGTCGCCAAACGTCATCTGCGGTGGTGGCCATGCGGTATGGGGGGGGGAAGGAATTAACTTTCAGCTTAGCAAAGGAGCAGGAAAGTAGAAGCGGGTTCGGGAGGAGGGGAAGGGGGGTATGGGGGTAGATAGCGCTACGATCGCGGTGGTAGTTGCGGGGGCTGACGATGACGGTCATGGATGAGGCGGCGGTGCAGTACGTTGCTGATGAGCAGGGGCGAGTAACTGGGGTGATTATTCCAATTCAAATGCATTGAGGATTGATTCTGGGAGGGGAGCATCAAAGTCGTCGGGGACGGTGAACTCGCCTGCACAGAGGCCAAAGGGACGCAAGGGTTTAGGGGGGGAGATCGGTCGCAGTTCGGCGATCGCGTGGTCGTCGCGCATAATGACTAGGGTTTCTCCGGCTTCGACTTGGTGCAGATACTTCAGTGGATCGCGTTGGATCTCGTCAATGCTAATGTTTTGCATATCATAACCTCATTCTTTTAGTAATATTGACATCGTTGTATCTAGCAATAGTCAAGTTAGGGATAGGTTGCGGAGCGATCGATTGACAAAGCTTAAATAATCATCGATTTCTTCGTAGCGATCGAGTTCTTGTTCTTCTTCGGGGCCGAGGGCGGTTGCTTGCTGTTTTGTGAGTAATGTCTCAATCTGGTTTTGGACGAGGCTGGAGGCGCGGAAGATGGGGATACCTTCTTCGAGTTCGATGCGGATGGCACCTGCGATCGGGAGCATTTTGGGAAGGTGATGAAGTTTGGGGGGCAAAGAGGTTGTCATAATCGGAGAATCTTTGGTTCTGAATGGGATACCCTTATTAAGGTAAATCAATAGCGTTCCTCAGCGCGATTCTCTATGACTGTGTGACTCAAGGGTTGGCCTTTAACGGAGGTTGAGTTACGGAGTTTTCGTGTTTCGTCTAAAATCTTGCGGATTTGAGATTCATCAACATATTCATTATTTTCTGCTTCTTTGATGGCATTGACTAACCCAATTTCTTCTATAACTTCTAGAACGATTTCATGGAAAAGTTCGCGGTTATTTTGCAGCAGGTCGATCAGGACTTCGGTGATGAGTGCTTTGAGTTGAGTTTTGTCTAGGGTGGTTTCCATTGGCTTGATTAGGGGGTGATGGGTTCGGGGGTGGGGGTGGTGGGTTCAAAGTGGAGGACGAGGATTTGGTCGGGGCGTAAGCCTAGGGATTCGTAGGTGCGTCCATTTTTGTCGCTGAATTCGACTTCAAAGGCGGTGCCGTTGGCGAGGATTTCAACGATGGTTCCAACTTGGCCGCGTCTGAGGTTGGATTGCGGTAGATCGACGGTTAGGGCGACGACATCGAGTAATTTTGCGGTGTTATTCATAGGATAATCTCCACGCTTTATCGGGGATGGTCAGTCGTCCTCAGTTTAGGGCAAAACCCTTAGCGGGGCGGGAGGTCGCAGGCGGCGCGTTGGTCGTTGGTGACGGTGGGGTTAGTGGTGAGGTAATCGTGGAGCCAGGTGCAGGCCCGTGCTAGGAGTTGATCTAAGTTTTCTACGGGCCAAACGCCCACGGTAATACGACTCCCGTCATCGCCGCCACTGGCCACCGTTTGACCGTCCGGACTAAAGACGACGCTCCCAACCCCGCCTTGATGGCCGCTCAGGGTCGCCAACGCCTGTCCCCCCCGGTCCCACAGCCGCACGGTCCCGTCCGCGCCGCCACTGGCCACCGTTTGACCGTCCGGACTAAAGACGACGCTCAAAACCCAGCCTTGATGGCCTTGCAGACGGTTTTGCTCGCGAATGTGGTGGAGGACTTGCTGGAGGCTATAGAGGGGGCTGTAGGCAGGATAGTCTGCAATGGCTTTGCCCTGGATCAACGGTTTGAGGCGCTTTCCGGCCTGGGCGGCTGCCACCAGAGCGTTCAGCGGATCAGAGTCCAGCCGATTCAGGGCATTCACCCCTGCCCGTTCCAATGCCGTCCCCTGAAGGGCAACATCGCGCAAGGTTTCGGCTTCCCACAGTTTAGTTTGCGCCACGGCAATATCTGCCCGTGCTTGGTTCGCTGCTGCCTCCGCCTGTTGCCGCACCCGTTCCGCCGCCGCCGTTTTCCCCGCTGCCTGCTGCACCTGCTGATTCGCCTGCTGCACCCGTTGCTCCGCCTGAACCAGTTGAGCCGTTGCCTGATCAAGTTCCCGTTGCGCCCGCGTCACCCTGGCCGTCGCCGCCTTCTCCCGATCCTGAGCCGTTTTTATCCGCTGATTCGCCTGCTGCCGCGCCGTCACTGCCTGCTGCCGCGCCGTTGTTGTGCCTCGCTCGCCGTTTGCGTCGCTTGACTGGCCTGGGCTTGCGCCTCCCCGGCCTTCCGTTCCGCCGTCCGCGCCACCCCCAAATTCACCCCCGCCCACACCGTCGCCACCCCCGCCAGGAGCAGCATCCCCACCCCCACCCCCGACCACACCCGTGTCCGCCGTTGGGTCGTCACCAGATGCCGCTGCGCCGCCCCCAATTCAGTCTCTGTTACCTGATATTGCGCTTCCAACTGTCGCCGCTGTTCCCGCTCCTGCGCCAGTTGCGCCATCAACGCCTTCAGCTTCGGCTCCTGCGCCGCCCGAATCAACGCCGCAATATAGTCATGCACCAACTGATACTGATCCGCTGGCGCCGCCGGTAACACCACTACCAACCCCGACTTCACCAAAATCCTCAGCACTACCTGCAACCGCGCCGGTTCATGGCTCAACTCCGCCGCCAACGCCCGTAAGTCCGCCACCAAATCATCCCAAGTCCGTAACGGTCGCGTCCCCCGTTCATCCGTCAGCAAATACAACACCAACCTCGCCAACTGCTCATGCTCCGGCCCACAATCCTGAACCACCGCCTCCAAATAATCCTGCACCAGAACTTGCTTCGGGGCCTCACCATAGCGCCGATACTGCTCCACCGTGCGGATCTGTTCCGTTTGCAACTGCGTCCCCACCACCTGAAGCTCAATGGGCCGCACCTCCCCCACCTCATCCTGCAAATCCTGCACCAACGCTGCAATCAAATCCCCCGGCATTGGATAGCGCGTATTCGCCGTCAAGGCTTGAATCACTTCCCGCGTCCGTGCCGCCGACAAATTCGTAATCGGATACAGCACCTCCCGGCTCAAAATATCCTGATTAATCGCCTGCATCCCTTCTAGACGATTACACTCCAGCAGATAGTGTAAATAATCCTCCCGCAGCGACAGAATCACCTTCAGATGGGGTAAATTCGCCGCATCATTGAGCAACTCCCCCAGAAATTCAAAAAACTGCCGCCGTTGCAACGGCTGCGGATTCGCAAAGAAAAACTCTTCAAATTGATCAAAGATCAACACCGTTTGGATATAGCGTTGCTCATTGGTGATGAGGTGTTGCTTAATGGTTTCCCTCACCCTAAATCCCTCTCCCAAAATGGGCGAGGGACTTTGATTGTCCGGCTCCCCTTCCCTTCGTGTCTCCGTGCCTTCGTGCCTTGGTGTTAACCCATTTACCCCCAACGCCGCCGCCAACTCTCCCAGCCAGTCCGTATAGCGCCGCAGCGCCACCGGCACCACCTCATACTCGCCCAACAACGTCTGCCAGAGCGCCGGAATCAACCCCGCCCTCACCAGCGAACTCTTCCCCACCCCCGACGGGCCATGCAACACCATCAACTTATAGCGCGTACTGCCCACCCGCTCCACCAATACCCGCACATCCTCCCCCCGCCCCGACGCCACAATCTCCGGCGCCAGACTCCCCTGCCACTGCCCCAACCGCCGCTCCGTCCCTTGAGACCGCGATTCGCCAACAGCGACGCTACGCGATCGCAACTGCACCGGTCCCACAAACGCCCGATAACCATAGAGCGCCTCCACCACCTGCCGTTCCTGCTTCAGGTCAAACGCCGCCTCATACTGCCCCTGCGCCCAATACAAATCCCGCAGCCCATCCAAAACCCGAAAATAGACCAGCGGCTGCCCCAAATCCCCCGCTGCCTTCGCCTCCTGCAACAACGCGATCGCCCGCTCCGTTTCCCCCAGCCCCCGTTCCGCCTCCGCCAGATAACACAAAAATAACGATCGCGTAGCGTCTCCAGTGGAGAATCGCAACCCTTGAGGTGACGGCTCCCCCTGCTCCAACTGCGCCAACGCCTCAATCGCCTGCGCCTGCGCCACCGACCATTGCTGCTCCTGGAGCGCCACTTCCGCCAAAAAGCCATAATCCGCCGCGATCGCCCACGTCATCCCATAGCGTTGATGCAGCGGTAACGCCTCATGTTTCGTCAGATCCGCCAACTCGGCCCAATCCCCCTGCCGTTGCAAAATCCGTTGTAAACGCGGCAAACCCTTCGCCACCAAATCCGGGCGATCGGCCTCCACAAAGCGATCGCAACTTTGCAACAGCCATTGCTTCGCCTCACTCCAATCGATCGCCATCGGTTCCAACGAGTCATCCTGCCGTGCCGCCAGCGATCGATAAGTACACTCAGCCAACGCATAGAGCAACACCCCCTGCCGCGCCGGATCGGCCACCGTCTGCCAATAGGCCCAACTCGCTTCCAGAAAAGGCAACGTGTGTTCCGGCGCCGCATCCCAACCCCGAATCAGATCCACACACGCCTGCTCCCGCGCCCCCAGACTCACCCCCCGCCGCTCCAACTCACCCAGCGCCGTCACCACCTCATCCCGCCGCAAAATCCCCAACTGCGAAACCAGAGCCAAATTTTCCGCAAACGTCGCCGCATTGTCCTGTAACGCTGCCGCAAACAGCACCTCTGCCCCCTGGGTTAACGACTCAATTAAAACCGGCGTGGGTAACGTAAATTCAACCGTCGAAACCCAACTTTCAAAATCCGGAGCAATCCGAATAAACTGTGTCAGCAGATCATCCGTCACCCAAAAAATCAACGGCACCGTAAACGTTTTCCGAAACTCCTCCCGCACCTGGTTCATGCCTTTAATCGCCGCCTCGCGATCGGCCAACTGCTCCAGCCCCGTGATCAGGATGGCTGTCGGTTGTTCATCCCCCACCAGAGAATCCCGCAAGACCGCATAAACCTGTAGCGTCGTCGGCTCCAAATGAATCAAGTATAGATTCGGAATTTGCTGCTGAAGTTGTTCAATCAAACAATCCCGCAAGCGAACATAATTACACCGAGAAAATACCAGAGCAAACTCCCCTTGAGCCAAGTCCACCAACATCTGAATTTCCGCCAAAGCCTCCTGATTCTCCGGCGAAGCACAGAGAGCCAAGGGATCAGGCATCAATTCATCAGAGCTTGGCATAGACATTAGCCTTAATTTACTAATCTTGTGGGATGGGCCTCTGGCCTGTCATAGGCACCATCTGACTGGGGCTGTCATTCTGGCAGGTGGGACGCCTACCCCACAAGAAATACAAGAAATAACTGATTACGTTATAGCATTTTCGATGAGGTCGCTCTAGAGTAGGTAGGAATTGGCTGTTTAGTCACCAGCGAATACAACACATCTGGATCAAGGTCAGCGCCATTCTCCCAGACGATCGTCCCTAGTTCTGGGTGAATCTGGACTTGGGCAAAGTATGCAATATCTTGTAGGGGAGAAAAGATCCCAGAGAACGCAATGATTTGACTGATATCAACAACGCCTTCCATGCCGTCTTCAAAGCGTAGCCAGAGTTGGTATCCTGCTAGCGGTTTGACTGCTACGATATCTTTTAACATGGCTTTAATTTGGTAGTTGAATAAACCATGCAATTCCCTGACTTCGACTGTTCACTTTGGCAGGCGGGACGCCTACCCCACAAGAAATAGACTGCACACTCTTGTGGGATGGGCCTCTGGCCTGTTTGTATCCTAGCTTTAGTCATCGTTTTAAGTTTGGCAGGCGGGATGCCTACCCCATAAGAAAGTGTGAGCATCATCGCTGAAATTCCGGTACATCCTTCAAAATCGGATTCACATCAAACCAAGAACCCTCCTCATCCTGATATTCATACACATACAAACTCCGAATTAACCGCTGATAGCCCTCATCCCCCACCACCTTCTTCGTGCGACTCACCTCCCGTAATAACGCCCACTCCGAGTCCTCGATCGATAACGTCATCTCATTGCGCCGCTTCTTAATCGCCTCGGCTAACGCCGCCCGACTGACCGGCAACCCCCGCTCCTTCTTCAGACCATCCTGCAAAAACCGCAACACATTTCGCACATGACCCCCACTCGCCAAACAGAGATAATCCAGTGTCTCTGGACGATCAAAATAATGGGTCACCCGTGCCGATCGCTCCCCCTCACTCAACTGGGGCATCGCCCGTGCCAACACCATCTGGCGCATTTTCGCCAACCCGGCCTCAAACACACTGCCATCGCGATTCAACACTGAAATCATCGGCAAAATATGGGGCGTATCAAATCGTTGGGTAAGCTGTCCATAACTGCCCGAAAACCGTAAATTCAACGGCATCGTATAGACCAGATGACATTGCAATTGCCGCAACTGATCACCGCGATCGACAAACAGATACTCATGCTGCAACCGTCCCCAAGGTTTCGGTGAATTATCAATCCGATCCAGATTATCCACAATAATCACCAATCCCGCCTTGCCCTGTTGTTTCAACATCGCGATCGCCGGGATAATCACCTCCTTATTCAGCGCCTCCAAAATTCCCTGGGTACGCGGCTCCATATAGCTGCGCAACTTACTGCGTAACTCCGGACTTTCCTTCACCTTCGCCGTCAACTTCCCAATTCCCAAAGGAATCGCCAACGAGGCTTCCCCCGTCGCCGTATCCGCCACAAGCTCCCCAAACGGCGTAGATGCCTCCGCCCGCAGATCAATTTCCGTTTGCAACACCTTCGCCGCCCCCGCCAGCAGCGCCCGGAACCCCTTCGCCTCCATCGTCACCCGCCATTCCGCCAACCGGGTGAACAACCGTTGCGCGATCGCCATCAGGATATCGCCCACATCCACATCCGCCATTTCCAAATTTTCACTCGACTCGAAATAGACCACCCGATAGCCCAGCCGCTCCAACGACTGCTGCAATTGCGATAGCTCCGTGGATTTGCCGCAGCCAATGTGGCCCGTAAACAGTTGACAGGTGGGTTTATCATCCGAGAACAGGGTAATATTGTCCTGCATGTCCTCCACCACCCGGCCCCCGCGCACCTCGGAGAAGTCAATATAATACTGTTGATCCTCCGGCAGATCCGCCCGCAGTGCCCGACTGGGGTTAGCCGCATTAAACAATTGCTTAAAGTCGATCGTCATGGCACCTCTGGGGTTGCTGCGTCCCTTGAGCCTCTCCTCAAACGCTAGCACTGCCCAAAAGATTTGTCCAAAGACACCGAAAGCAACCCGGCTTCGCCTGGGTGAGCCAGGATTCACCTGATCGGGTGAACTGATCAGCGGATGGCGTTGCCGCGATCGAATTTCTATTCTGGCAATATCCCGAACCCAGCAACACACAATGACCCCTACGGTCAGGAATTTCATCAAGGTTTTGATACGTCCATCATGCATTTCCCTGCATTAATCGGTGGATTGCGATCGACCTAAATCGGGAATATCCAGCCATTTGTTCACGCCTCACACTAAGGAATTAATCCCATGACTGCTCAACTGCTGCAAAAGACGAATGGTATTGATCTGGCTAAGGTTGAAGCGTTGGTCGCTGCCGTTACCGAAGAGGCTACCCAGGGCAAGGCAGCGTTTCAAGTGGCGACGACCTGGGAAGGCGGGACCCGCTCCACAACCACGGTGAATTCGTGGCAATTGGGTAACCAAACTCTGCCGCGTAATTTCACGATCGCGATCGATGAACCCGCCGAATTGGGTGGAAATGACAGCGCCCCCAACCCCCAAGAAGTTCTGCTGGCCGGTCTGAATTCCTGCGTCCTGACCACCTATGTGGCCTTAAGTGCGCTGCAAGGCATTGATCTGGAATCTGTGACGATCGCCACCGAAGGAGAACTGGATCTGCGCGGCTTTTTTAAGTTGGATGAAGCCATTCACCCCGGTTATCAACGCCTGCACTACACCATTTCCGTCAAGGCTCGCAATGCCACAGCCGAACAACTGCAAGCCCTGCATCAGGCCGTTCAAGCCGTTTCACCCAACTTCTGGAATATCACCCATGCGGTGAATCTCACGACGAATTTGATTGTTGACTAACTCTGGTTACACCGTTACTTTTCCCTCCTTTCCCTCCCAACACAAAAAAGTATGAACGCGTCAACCTACACCTATGAATCGATTCTCAACGATGCCCTCAAGGTGAACTGGAAAGTCAGTGACCTGATCGGTGGGGACAAACGACTGGACTTTACTAAACCCTTTTTGCCCGATTCGCTGGCTGGCGTACAGGCCATTCGCTGCCTGAACGATCGCGAGAAACTGCTCCTCAACCAAATCCGGGGCAATATAGCAATCCTAAGTCATTTATGAGAATGGGAAGGGACATAGTGAATCTCTATCAGTAGATATAGGATTGGCTTCTCTCATGAATCATCTGGGATTGCTATAGCTACCTCCATCTGTTTGGTTTAGTCGAAGAATTTATCCTGCCAATGGTGATTGACCAAGTGCGGGAAAACCTCCTGACGGATATCTACAGCACCCAAGCCCTGCTCCGGTTTGCCGAGGAAGAAAGCAAACACATCTACCTGTTTCAACGGTTTTCCGAGGCATTTGCCATTGGCTTTGGGATGGTTCCGGCGTGTATTGGACCAGCCCGCGACATTGCCGATGCCGTCCTGAAACACAGTCTCCTCGGTGTTGCCCTGCTAACCTTGCACATTGAATGGATGACCCAACGTCATTATTTGGAAAGCGTCCAGGGTAATCGCCAGGAACCGATCGACCCGCTGTTTGCCAGTTTGCTACGCCACCACTGGATGGAAGAGGCCCAACACGCCAAGCTGGACACCTTGATTGTGGAAGCGCTCGTCGAATCCTTAACCCCGATCGCAATTGCCCAGGGAATTGATGACTATTTCACCTTGGTACAAATGCTGGATGGGGGTCTTCAAGCTCAAGTGCAATTGGATATTGCGAGTCTGGAAACAGCGATGCGGATGGCCATGCCGATGAATAATTGGCGATCGCTGCGTGAGGCAGAGAAGGCGGAAATCCAAGCAGCCCAAATTCAGTCCTATCGCTGGACCTTCCTCGGCTCCGGGATGACCCATCCCAATGTCATCAATACCTTCGCCAAGCTCAACAGCACCGCCCAGAATCAACTGATGGAATGGGTACTGAATTTTACGGCGAACCCGGTTCCACTCCAAGCGGCCTAGCTTGCTCAGCGCTGACTCCAGGTAATCCCTCACTGACAGGCAGGTGGCTAACCCGTACTTGCCTGTTTTCAGGCTTGAATATTCCTTACCTTATCCTGGTTATTGCCATGTCCCCCAGCACTCTCCAACTCATTCCCTTGCATTCAGATCACGTGCCAGAGTTGGCCCGAATTTGCCATGAAGCTTTTTCCAACTTGCACGATCGTCATGCGATCGAACGCGATGTCCCCGACATTGAAACCGGGATGCAAATGATTGGCCATATTGCGGCGAGATCGGACTATACCGGCGTGGTAGCCACGATCGATGATCAAATTGTCGGCTCTAACTTTTTATTGCACGGCGATACGGTTGCTGGGGTGGGACCCATTACGGTTGATCCCAAGGTACAGGCACAGGGGATCGGGCGGGCACTGATGCAGTGGGTGATTGATGAATCCCAGGCACGGGGGATCGACCAATTACGTCTATTTCAGGAAACCCTCAATACCACCTCACTCTCGCTTTATAGTAATTTAGGATTTAGCTGGCGAACCTCAGCGGCCTTGATGCAAGCCCAGCCAGCCAGTACCGATGATCCCACCATCCGGCCCCTCAGACTTCAGGATTTGGACAGTATCAAAGCCCTCAGTGTGGATGCCTATGGCTTTTCGCGGGCCGTGGATGCAGCGCAACTTTTGGCAGCCCAAATCCCTGGCTTTATCCGTGAGCGAGAGGGGCGTGCCGTTGGCTATCTGATTACCAGTTTATTTGGCCATGCAGGGGCGGCCACCGATGACGATTTGCTAGCTTTAATTGCCCATGCCGCCCAACAGGTACCCCCCGCATTGCGGCTTTTTATCTGTCCCTTGCATCGCCCTGACTTCTTTCGCCGTGCGTTAGCGGCAGGTCACCGTACCCGTAAGGTATTGTCGTATATGTCCTTGGGACAATTCATCGAACCCAAGGGAGCCTACTTACCCTCCATTCAGTGTTAATTTGGCCTCTGGTTTAATGGCTTAGCCAGTCGGCTGTTCGGTTAGGGCAGTCCCACTGCCCCGATCCCAACATGAATTGAGGCACCCATAAAATTTGCACCGTTCGTAGTAACGACTTCAGTCGTTTCAGGCTAAAGCCAACAGGACTGAATTTGGCTCATCTCGACGGTTGCTGCTGCCGTTCCCGTAGCTGCAAACTGTAGGTCGGTTGCCACTCAGCGGGAATTGGGCGGGCCACGAGAATCCCCATCCCTTGGCGCGGGTCAGGGCTATGGCGATACACACAGGCAAAGCTGGGCGGAACCGGGGTTGTCTCCGTCGCCTCAACCCACGTATTCAGGGGCGGGCTGACCAGATAAACCCCCCGCAGGACTTCGTATACCTCACTCACCGCCGGTGGCGCCGGACTGGCACTGCGGAAGGCAGGCAGATTCGCCAGATTGGTTTGGCAACTCGCCGCAAGTCCTGTTGTGGCACTGGAGGAAGAACCCGCCACCAGACTGGGAAAGCGATCGCGGCCAACCAACTGCTCCGCCAAGGCACAGGCATCGGCCAAGAGGGCCTGGTTAGGATCATTCGCGTCACTGGGGGAGCTACAGCGATCGGAGGCAGGGGGACCCGCAGCGGCAGGTGCGGTCGTTGGGGGGGCTTCAACGGCGGGGGCCGGAGGCGGTGTCACCGGTTCTTCAAAACCGAGCAGGGTTTTGGCAGTGGCAAAGTGGGTGATCCAATAGCGCGGATCGGGACGGTTGCGCCACTGGTAGCGGCTGGCATGGAGGGCCAAAATCGGGATCGTGCTTCCCTGGCTTTCCCCCACGATCGTAATCGCCACTTCACTCACCAGAAGATCGCGATCGAAATACCGCTGGGCCGCTGCACGGGCCGCCTGCTCCGCTCGCCGCAGGAAGGTGGGGTAGGTCTCCTCCACTGACTGACGGGCCAGGAAAACCTCCTGACGGGCCGTATAGGCATGGGCACTGAGCGGGGTCATCACACTCGCGATCGCCCACAACCCTGCGGCTAAACCCACCCCCTGAATCCCCACCCTGCGGCCCATACCGACAGCACCCAGGTTAGCCACCAGCCAGGGGCCAGCCTGATTCCGGTGGGACTGATGCGGGGACCGATGCGGGGACTGAGGCGAAGCCAGGACGGGCCGACGGACCGGAGCGCCCACGGGGATTCGCTGGGGGGGATGTTGCCCAAACACGGGGCGAATTGCCAACAGGGCCGGGGAGATAACACGTTGTAGGAAGCTGAGCATAGCAGGTTAGCCAACGGTGGGCAGGGCAAGGCAAGGCACGATTCTCCTGCGGAGACGCTGTGCGAACGCGGGGGGGCATCGGACAAACCCGTTACCAACATTGCCCCCAACCCCCGCACGCGGGGGCAGGGGGCGTGGCTCCCTACTGGGACGGTAGGGTGGGGATACGGGGAACCACCCCCGATCCTTGGGGGATGACCAACTGGGGCAGGCTAGGTGGACTAGACGGTATGGGGCTGGCTTCGGGTTCCGGTGGGGGCGAACTGGGGGCTGGGGGTTCGGGAGCCGCTGGTGTTGCTGGGGATGTCGCTGGGGGGGGCGCTGGGGATGTCGTTGCAGCGGGTGGGGCCGGGGCCGGGGTCGCGGCTGGTGCTGGGGGCGTGGCCCCTGAGGCGGTGGCGGGGGCAGGGCCAGTCTCGAAACCGAGGAGTTTTCTCGCGGTGCGGAAATAGGTAATCCACAGGCCGGAATCGGGGCGACTGCGCCACTGCGTCCGGCTGACCTGGAGGGCGAGGATGGGGGCCGTTAATCCCCGGTTTTGCGCCAGGATGACGATCGACAGTTCACTGACGAGGACATCCCGATCGAACCCGCGTTGGGCGGCTGCTCTGGCTGCGGCTTCAGCCCGTCGGAGGAGGGTATCGTAGCTTTCCTCCGGCTGACGATCGAGGGTAATTTCCATGCGGGCGACATAGGCTTGGGCCGGGGCCGGGACGAGGAGCGGTAAACAAAGGCAACTGCCACTGGTTAAGCCTAAAATCATGAGCCACTGCCAGGGTCGCGATCGCGATACAACGCTTCTGGTCACTGGTTTAGCTGCAACGGGCGTGCTCCCTAATCCCTTGTAGGGACGTTTGCTAGGCTGTCTGCGGGGTTGTCCCCCCACCAACCGGGTATCCACTGGCATACGACTCTCCTCACCATGCACATTCCTCGACTTGGCCCGGACCCTTACCCCGACAGTATCCGTATTGAGGACACGATTGAGGACACGGTTGAGGACCCTGATCGGGTTCACCGACGGCCCTGAATCCAGAGCGCGATGCCTCACAGCCTGAGCCAAGCGGTTGCCATTTAATCTGTCTCAGTTTTAAAGCACTTTTCAGGGAACGTCATGCTGAATTTTCGCTAAGTTCGCCAACTTTGGCAGGTTGTACTATCTTGTATCCACGATCGGGCTAATATCCACGATCGGGTCTCTAAGGTCTCTCACAGCCTCAACTACCCTGTCCCTAACCCTTTCTCCTCTCTTCCCCAATCATGGCTAATCATTGGGCGATCGCGATCGGCATTAACCAATATCATCATCTGCCTCCCTTGCGCTATGCCCGCCAGGATGCCCGCGCGCTGCGGAATTTTCTGGTCAATGAGGTGCGTTTACCCCCGAACCATTGCTGGCTGTTCACCGATGCCGCGAGGACAGTGACGGAACAGGAGGCGCTTGCCCAACCGGAAGCGATTTTGGCGTGTTTGCAACAACTGGCGCTCCAGGTGCAGCCGGACGATCGGGTCTGGTGCTTTTTTAGTGGTTATGGCCTGTGTCAGGAGCAGACGGACTACCTGGTGCCGATCGCGGGGGACCCGGACCACTTGGCGGATACGGCCATCCCGGTGCGAGCGCTGCTGGAGACGCTGGCCGCATTGCCCACCCAGCAGGTCTTGCTCCTGTTGGATATGAGCCGCAGTCAGGAAGCGATCGCGTTAACCACTAACCTGGGTGCCCAAACCGCAGCCCTGGCGGGAGAGTTGGGGATTGCCACCCTATTGTCCTGTTGTCCGGGTCAGGTTTCCCATGAGGTGGCGAATGTGGGACATGGCCTCTTTACGGAAGCGTTGCTGGGTGCCCTGCGCCAGCCTCCCCCATTAGACTTGCAAACCCTCGATCAATTCCTGCGTGATCGCCTGCCCGAACTCTGCCGTACCCATCGCCAACCGCTCCAAAATCCTTTCGTGATCGTTCCGCCCGATCGCTTTTCCCAAATTATCCTGGAGCGGAGTGGTCAGCCGCCGTTGCCGCCCCCCGCTGCTGCCGACTTTCCAGAGTGGGAAGTGCCGCCGCCGTTGTTCGTTCGCACAGCGTCTCCGCAGGAGAATCGTGCGCCTGAGCCGCCCCTTGTCCCTGATCCCCTCGCCGCGCCCACTGCCATAGTTCTGCCCCCGTCCCGTGCGCCGCGTGTTGCTCCCCCACCTACCATGCCATCAGAGGGTCGTTGGTCAGCGCCTTCCTGGGACCCCCTTGATGCCCTGAGTGCGCCACCGCGCCCTTTGGGGATGCCCCCTCACCACACTGATGAACCGACTGCTGCCCGATCACCTGCTTCTCCCTCGCCTATGCCCTCTGAACCCCCTATCAATGCCACTGATCCGGTTGGTCCTTCCCCGGTGTCGGATCGCACCTTTTGGGGGCGATTCCTGCTATGGGGGGGGGCGGCAGTCTTCTTGTTAATCGTGAGTATCCTGGCCCGGAATTGGGCGGCCCTGAATATGCCCGCCGATCCCTTGGCGGTTGTGACGGCCTCGCCAGGAACGGCCTCCCCCAACCCAACGCCGGAGGCAACCTTAACGCCCCTACCCCCGGTTTCGCCGCCCCTCGATCCGGAGGCCCTGCGCCATACGAATCAAATTGTGTTAACGGCAGCGGAGGGGTTGATTGCTCAAGCGCCTTACCAAGCATCGTCCTATAGCAAGGCGATCGCCCTAGCCAGCAAGATCCAACCGGGTGAACCGCTCTATGAGGAAGCCCAAATTGCGATGGAAATGTGGAGCCGGGAAATCATGACGATCGCACGGGAGCGGGCTGCGTGGGGCAATCGGCAACAGGCGATCGCGGCGGCTCGTTTGGTCCCCCCAGCCCAGGCGAAGGTCTATGCAGAGGCCCAAGCAGCGATCGCGCAATGGCAGTAGGTCTGGCTTGGGGTTAGGTGTCAGGCTTAAATCAGGGAAATCACGAGGATTCGTGAATGGTCGCACGACGTTTTGGGAATCGTGTGTTACTCTGATGCACGTGTGAGAAGAGTGTTTTGATATGAATAGCCATAGCCGCAGGGTTGGATCGCTGTCTGTTTTGGTTTTGCTGCTGTGGGGGCTAGCCTCTGAACGGGGGGTGGCGCAGCCGATCGTGCCAGCGGCGGATGGGACGGGGACGATTGTTTTGCCCAATGGGGACCGCTTCGATATCCAGGGGGGGCAACGATCGGGCGATCGTTTGAATCTGTTCCATAGTTTTTTAAGGTTTGGGCTGGATGCGCATCAGATTGCGAATTTTCTGTCGCAGCCGGGGATTCAGAATATTTTGGCGCGGGTGGGGGGCGGTGACCCGTCGGTGATTAATGGCCTGCTGCGGGTGACGGGGGGGAATTCTAATCTTTATTTAATGAATCCGGCGGGGATTGTGTTTGGGCCGAGGGCGCAATTAGATATTCCGGCTTCGTTTGTGGCGACGACGGCGACGGCGGTGCAGTTTAAGTCGGGGTTATTTGCGGCGGTGGGGCAACCGGACTATGGGGCGATCGCGGGGGCACCGTTGGGGTTGGTGTTTCCGCAGGGGCAACCGGGGGCGATCGTGAATGCGGGATCGTTGTCGGTGAATTCGGGGCAGGGGTTGGAGCTAGTGGGGGGGACGGTGGTGAGTACGGGGTCGTTGGCGGCTCCGGGGGGGAGTATTCAGGTGACGGCGGTGGAGGGGGGCCGTTATGTGCGGGTGGGGCAGGCGGGCCATGTGTTGAGTTTGGATTTGCCTGCGGATCTGGGGGGGCGGCAGTTGGCGGATGGTGGGATTCCGGTGACGGCGTTGCCGGAGTTGTTGCGCGGGCGAGAAGCGGGAACGGGGTTGCGGGTGAGTGGGGATACGGTGCAGTTGGCGGATTCGGGGCTTCAGGTGCCGACGACGGCGGGGACGACGGTGATTGCGGGTGAGGTGAATGTGGCGGCGGGGATGAATGTGACCGGGGGGAAGGGTGGTACGGTGCATTTGTTGGGGGAACGTGTTGGCTTAGTGGGCGCTACAGCTGATGCTTCAGGGTTGAATGGGGGCGGTACGGTTTTAGTGGGGGGCGATTTTCGGGGGGAAGGGAGTGTACCCAATGCCCAGCAAACGTTTGTTGATCCGACTTCTGTGATTAGTGCGAGCGCGTTGCAAGCAGGGGATGGCGGCAAAGTCATTCTTTGGGCGGATGGCAGTACGGATTTTCGTGGGTCAATTAACGCGAAGGGAGGACAAACTGCTGGGGATGGCGGTTTTGTTGAGGTTTCTGGCAAAGAATTTCTTGCCTTTTCTGGTGATGTTAACGTTAGTACTGAGCATGGCAAGTCAGGAACTCTGCTTCTTGATCCTGAGAATATAACCATTTCTAACCTTGCAAATTCTCCACCGGGAGTAGTAGGCGCGCTCCCTGATATTTTCAGAAATGACTTTTTAGGACAAGACATTAATATAAATCAGGCTACTCTTGAGGGACAAACGGGCAATATAATACTACAAGCTAGCAATAATATAACAATTGCTTCTGGAGTTACACTTGCTTTTTCTGTTCCAGGAGGTTCTATTGAATTTGATGCAAGTAATAACTTCAATATGGGATCTTCAGATTTTATTTTTACACGTGGTAGATCTTTAACGATTAAAGCTGGTAATGACATCAATGCTGGAATTATAAGTACTAACTCGGCTGCTATAGATGGAAATGCCGGTGATCTCTCCTTACAAGCTGGCAATAATATTTCTGTCGATAGTTTGTTTGCCCGTTCTAGTACCCCTATCAATGAGGGAGTTGGCGCAGGCAGAGCAGGTAAAATTACCATTCAGGCTGGGGGGCAATTTCTCGCAGATCCTCAGAATATTGCTTTTACTGGTAGTGTTGATTCTTATGGTAATCCAACCAGTGTAAGATCTTCCGGACAAGTAGCTGGTTCTGGTGGAGTTGAGATTCAGGCCAGATCGATTATTTCATCGGGATTGATTGGTGCCTTTACCAGTCCTACTGATGGTACGCCACTTCTAGGACCCAGTGGCCTTACAAAATTAACTGCCGATAGTATTAGTTTGCCTGGTCTATTTGCAGATAATCTTGAAATCAGTAGCAATAACGTTCAGATCACTGGCTCTGGTTTTGCCCTAGGTAATGCTTCTGAAAGTTTTAGCATTAATACACGTGGAAGAACATTGACGATACAACAACCTTCTACGCTCGTTTTGCCATCTGGAACGATACTAAGAGCAACCGTTGATCTGGGTGCAGATACTATCATACAAAGTGGCAATATTACGATTGATGGTGGCCCAATAAATTCGATCAGTGGCAATCATTCTTTGAATATTCAAAGTGGTGTCATATTAAATAGTACGATAGGTGCAAACACACCACTGTTGTCCCTAAATATATCTGGTATTTCTACGATAAACAGTGGCTTCATCCGGACTTTAGGTAACCAAAACTACAGCAATTCAGTTGCTTTAGGTGGTAATACACAATTTGATGCTGGCCAAGGTACAATCAACTTCAATGGTGCTTTAAATACTGGAAACAACAATCTTTCTTTAGTAGCTGATGAGATTAACTTTTCTGGAGGGAACAATTCGGTAGGCGGAACTGGCAATCTAACACTCCTGCCTTCTACCCTTACTCAAGATATTACGATTGGCGGAACTGCTGACACTGGAACCACTAGCCTCGATCTCACTGTATCTGATATTAATGCGCTCACCAATGGCTTTAATTCGATTACCGTTGGTCGCACCGATGGTACTGGCTCGATCGCCATTCCTGGTACCGTTACCTTCGCCGATCCCACCATCTTCAACGCCCCCGGCGGCACGATCGACATCACTGGCACCCTCATCGGCATCGACAACGCCTCATTTACCTTCAACACCACCCTGGGCATGACCCTCGGCAACATCACCACCCCCGGCACCGACCTCACCTTCAACGCCCCCATCACCCTCGCCACCCCCGCCACCGTTAGCACTGGAGCCGGACCGGGTAACATCACCTTCAACGGTACGATCAACGGCAACAACTCCTTCACCGTCACCGCCGGAACTGGGGATATCCAACTCAACGGCCCGATCGGCAACACCGACCCCATCGGCAGCCTCACCATCACCAGCGCCGCCAACACCACCGCCACCGCCAACATCACCACCAATAACGGCGATGTCACCATCAATAACAGCCCCCTAACGATCGCCGCCCCCCTCACCATCACGGCGGGCACCGGCACGATCGCCCTCAACAACACCGTCACCGCTGGCCCCAACGACACCACCCTCAGCGCCAACGAAATCAACCTCAACGGTGGCCCCAACTCAGTGACCGGCAGCGGCAACCTCACCCTGCAACCAGGTACCCCCACCCAGAACACGATCCTCGGTCAAGCCGCTGACTCTGGTCCCACCGCCCTTGACCTCACCCAAACCGACCTCACCGCCGTCGCCAACGGCTTTAACTCCATTACCATTGGCCGCCCCGACGGCACCGGCAGCATCTTCGTCCCCGGCAACGTCACCTTCTTTGATCCCCTCATCCTGCAAGCTCCCGGCGGCAGCATCGACATCACCGGCTCCATCACCGGCCTCGACAACGCCAGCATCACCCTCAACGCCGGAGTCCGCATCGGCCTCGGTCAAATCACCACCAATAACACCGACATTAATCTCAACGCCCCCGTCCAACTCCTCACCCCCGCCCGCCTCGACACCGGCCCCGGCCCTGGCAACATCACCTTCACCAGCACGATCGACGGCTTGCAACCCCTAGTCCTCAACGCCGGAACCGGCACCGTCCAATTCGGCGGCATCATCGGCGGCACCACCCCGATCGGTAGCCTCCTCGTCGAAATTGCCCAAAATACGATCATCCCCAGCAACATCACCACCGCCAACGGCAACATCACCATCAACGGTCCCACCACGATCACCGGCAACGCCACCCTCAACGCGGGCACCGCCACGATCGCCCTCAACGGCCCCGTCAGCATAGGGGCCAACACCGTCACCCTCGCCGCCAACGAAATCGACCTCAACGGGGGTCCCAACTCCGTCACGGGCACCGGCAACCTCACCCTCCAACCGGGCACCGCCAACCAAAATATTGAACTCGGAGCCGCCAATGATACCGGCCCCACCACCCTCAACCTCACCGCCGCTGATCTGCTTGCCCTCGCCAACGGTTTCAACTCCCTTACGATCGGTCATCCCAACGGCAGCGGTACCATCACCATCCCCGTTGACCTCACCTTCTTCGATCCCGTCACCATCCGCGCCCCCCAAGCCCCCGGTTCGATCGCGATCGCCAACCTGCTCACCGGAGCCGACAACGCCTCGATCACCCTCACCGCCAGCCGCATCAACCTGGGCAACATCACCACCAATAACAACAACATCACCCTCAACGGCCCCGCCATCGTCAACACCGGGGATGCCGAACTCAATGCCGGTACCGCCACCATCCTAGCCAACAGCCAACTGAACACGGGCGGCAATACCCTCACCCTCACCGCTGACGAGATCGACTTTCGCGGCGGCAGTGGCTCCGTCCTGGGCGGCGGCAACCTGATCCTGCAACCCTTTACGCCCTCCCTCAATATTGAAATCGGCGGCTTTGTCCCCGCCCCCGGCAGACTCGACCTCGACTTTGCCGACGTGAGCGCGATCGGTAACGGCTTTAACCTGATCACGATCGGGCGAGAAGACAGCAGCGGCACCATTACGATCCCCAACGCCATCACCTTCCTCGATCCCGTCAAAATCCAAACCCCCCTCGGCGCCAACACCATCATCGCCAACGGCCCGATTACGCTCATTGACAACGCATCGATCGAACTCCTCGCCCTGGGTAACATTTTCTTCACCACGATCGACGCCCTCAACGCCACCGGCAACGTTGTGATTACCTCCACCGCCGGTCGCGTCATTGGCACGGGCACCTTCCTAACCGATGCCGGTCCCACCACGATCGCCACCAGCACCGGCACCGTTACAATCACAGGTGGCGTTGTTCCCGATGTGCCCTTCACGATCGGCCTGCCCTTCGATCCCAATAATCCCGACGACTGGAACGGTACCGTAGGCGTGATCCGCACCGCCGCCGAAACCTTCCCCGCTGGCACGATCATCTACGGCTCCGAAACCTCCCCCGGTGGCACGATGACCGTCAATGCCGGTGGTCAACGTCCGCTTGAACCGCCCGTAGAGCCGCCTGTAGAAGAACCCCCTGTAGAGCCACCCGTAGAAGAACCCCCTCTAGAAGAACCCCCTATAGAACCCCCTCTAGAAGAACCCCCTGTAGGGCCACCCGTAGAAGAACCGCCCGATGGTGATGGTATTCCTGACATCAGGCCCGATCCCACCCGTAACCTGCTGTATCCTACCCTGCACGAAGGCAAACGGCGCGAATTAGCCGATATCGTTGCCCAAGTCGATCAAAACGACTTCCACCTCCGGCTGAGCCTGATGCTCAACAATGCCCTTGATGCCCTAGAACGGGGCGATGTTGATGGCATTCGGCAAATTGAGGAAGCCCGCCAGCTTGAGTTTGAAAATTACTTTGGTGTGGAGATCGATTGCTCCTATCTCGACACCAGCATTCGTGAAGAATCCCCCCAAGGTAGCCAAGAAGTCAGTTGTAAAATCCTCCCCCTCTCAGAAATTCAACAAGCCTTGCGGGAACTCGCGGCAGCAACCGGACATACCCCAGGGGTGATTTATGCCATTTCCAAGCTCGATCGCCTCCAAATCGTCCTGGTTAAGCCCACGGGCAATCCCGTTGTCAAGACGATCGGGGATGCCAATGTCGTAACTTTAGCGAATACTGTCGATCGCTTTACTAAACCATTCGCAGAAAAACGGGTAGATATTAGGCCAGATGAGGTTGAGTATCGAACCCTAGCCCAACCCATTTATGACTGGTTAGTAGGCGCAATTAAAGCAGAATTGACAGGGATTGATACGCTCTTATTCTCCCTCGATCATCGCCTCCGATCGCTGCCCTTAGCCACACTGCAAGACCCAGAAGGCAAGTTCTTAATCGAGTCCTATCATCTTGCCCTCATCCCCAGCGTTAGCCTCACCAGCCGCAGCTACACCCAAGACTTCCAAACGGGTCCCCGTCTCGCAATGGGACGATCGGAATTCAGAGATGTCAGCCTGCATCCATTACCGGCTGTGCCAACAGAACTCTCCCTGGTCAACGAAACCACCCAGCACCTGAACTATGAATTTACCTTGCGCAACCTGCAAACCTTCCGTCAGGCAGAACGCTTTGGTGTCGTGCATTTAGCCACCCACGCCAAGTTTAGGCCAGAGGCGATCGCCAACTCCTACATTCAACTCTGGGATCAGCCCCTTCGCCTCAACCAACTGCGCACCGCCCAACTGAGCCAACCGAATATCCTCGATCTGTTGGTGATGAGTGCCTGTGAAACCGCTTTGGGCGATCGGGAGGCTGAATTAGGCTTTGCGGGATTAGCCGTTGCTGCGGGCGTGAAAAGTGCGATCGCCAGCCTTTGGGAAGTGGGTGATATCGGCACCCTTGCCTTCATGGCTGAACTATATCAAGTGCAACTGCCCAATACCAGGATCAAAGCCGAAGCTATTCGCAATACCCAACTTGCCCTGCTGACTGGTCAGGTAAACATCGACAACGGCAAGCTGCGCCTTTCCAATGGCACTATTATTGCTTTGCCCGATCCGCTAAAAGATAGCGACAGTAACCTCATACATCCTTACACGTGGTCTGCCTTTACTCTGATCGGTAGCCCTTGGTAGTGAGGTTTGATTACAATATCATCAATCTCCTGTGGGATGAGCATCTTGCCCGTTACCCCTACATCCCTAATGCCCATGTCTATTACGACCCTCAACCTCAAGCCGATCGTGACTCTCACCGACGATCAATTTGAAATCCTCTGCCAAGCTAATCCAGAGATCAAATTTGAGCGTAGCGCCCAAGGAGAACTGATTATCGTGTCACCCACTGGCGGAATTACCGGTAATCGTAACTTTGAAATTGCTGCCGAATTCGCCATCTGGAACCGACAAAAACGTCTCGGTGTCTGTTTTGATTCCTCCACCTGCTTTCGGTTACCCAATGGAGCCGATCGCTCGCCCGATGTGGCCTGGATTACCCAGAGCCGCTGGGATGCCCTCACCCCAGAGCAACAAACCCGCTTCCCTCCGATTTGTCCTGATTTTGTTTTGGAGCTAATGTCACCGAGCGATCGGCTCAGTACCGTCCAAGAAAAAATGCGTGAATATCAGGACAATGGTGCCCGTTTAGGCTGGCTCATCAATCCCAGTGAAAAGCAGGTTGAAATTTATCGCCGCTGTCAAGCTGAAGTGACTGGTCTTCAGAACCCAAGCATCTTATCGGGTGAAGATGTCCTGCCAGATTTTGTCCTGAATTTGAACTTAGTTTGGTCAAACTAGGGGCGATATTGAATGCCAAAGTAAATCCCTGCATCCTGGAGATTGTGACCGCGATCGTCCAATTTAACTAACGGATAGCCATAATCGAGGCGAATATTCATTCCTGGAAAGACTTCCCAGTATAGGCCCGCCCCAATGCTAGCCAAAAAAGTTTGATCGGGCAACCAATTAGGGTTATTGGGATGATTCCAAATGGCACCTAAATCGACAAACGGACTGAGCTTGAAGGTAGACTCACCAGAAGCATTACGACCCAAAGTAATTTGGTCTTCAACGGTAAAGAGAAAACCATTGTCGCCAATTCGAGCATTTTGTCGATAGCCCCGTAATAGCTCACCGCCTCCAATCACAAACTGTTGCGATGGTAAAAGGCTATTAGGGGTCAGTTGAACGGCTCCTCGGACTAACAATAAATTATTATTACCTAGACGTTGTAACCGCTGGGCTTGCGCAAACCAACTAAAAAAGCGGCCATCGGGAATTGGATGTTCATTAACCGTCGCATTCAATAAACCCGTCCCAACTTCAAACTGGGATTGGAAAAACCAAGCACCCTGGGCATCACGGGATAAAAAGTCCTGACTAAAATTAAAGGAACTGGTCCGACTGACACCCTCTTCGTCCGGGCCAATACCAAACGGCATCCCATAGTCGTTAAAAATAAACGTTTGCCCCCCCTGATAGGTAAAACCAGCAGATAGGGCAAATTCTCGCATCAGTTTTCTAACTAGGGGCTGACGATAACTGAGTTCATAGAGACTGGATTGGCCACGAATCCCTAATTCACCAAACTCATCTTGAATAATACTATTTTCATTGAACAGTGCCCGCAACTGAATAGTCCCATGCATGGGGTTAATAGGAACCCGATAACTGACATCATAAACCTGGGAATCTCCCACAGCCACATTTACAGAACCGCGCAATTCATCAGCAGTTCCAGTCAAATTCCGGTGTTGTAACTCAATCCCAACCCGTTCTGAGCCAACACTCGGCGGTGAATAGTTATCTGTTCTTAGGGCAATTTCAACGGGATTGGCTTCCTGAACCTGAAGGAAGAGCGTACTTCCCGATCCCTCGTCATCTGGATCAGACTGCCGTAGGCTAGCTTCAATATGTCTAAACAAGGGATCATTTTTCAGAAGTTGCAATTGCTCCTCTGCACGAGCAGCATTAAACGGGAAACCTGCCCCCAAGCGAATACGACGCTTGATATAGTCTTGGCTAATTCGCTGGGTCCCTTCAATTTTAATATCATCTAGCTGACCCTCTGTGATCTGAACAACTGGCTGACCACTCGCGATCGAGTCTATGTCCAATTTCGCACTAGAGGTAATATAGGAATGCTCAATATAAAGCCCAGTAATTTTCGCTTCTACTTCCTCTTGGAGATTGTGAATACTGGCACGATCGCCTAGTTTTTGTAGGGCAGCTTGTCGGATAGCTTCAATCTCCTTATGTAAAACACTATGACCCTCCACATGGATCGCGCTAATTGGATATTGACGCTCCGCATCCTGAGTTTCTTGATTGTCTTCAGGTGAACTGACATACAGCCGCAGATCCTCACGGATGGAAAAATGAGCATTGGGAAAAGCTGAATTAACAAAATCCTGTAGGTCTGACCTCTGATCTTCCTTCGCTGCCAAGGCTAGTAAATTTTCCTCTGGTAAAGCTTGAGGACTAGGCTGGGATACAGATTCTAGCGTGGCTCTAGCCTGGGTATGTGGTGTTAACTTGGCCGCGATCTCCCTTGCCAATTGCAACATATTCCGTCGCTCCTGAGCCAAAGTCCGAATCGCAATCACCTGATTACCCTGCTCCCACATCAGCGAGGCTAATAGGTTAGGTAGAATATCTTGGGGGCCATCAATCAGATAACCCTGCACCGTTGGACTAATCGCAATAGCAACCCCCCTAGTCTGATGTTTTCTTAAGACTTCTTGCGCAAAGTTGGCATCGCGATCGTCAATATAAATGCTACCGATCAAACATAATTCCGGCTCCTCTGGGCAAGCAAAAAGGCTGATGATAGTAGCCGTGGGAGATTCCGGCAAGGGCGGATTGACCAAATAGGGAAGGATGGCGCGATCGCTCCCGGCCTGCATCACTGCGGGGGGTAAGCGCTGTTGCCAGTCGGCTGAAATCAGATGCCTCAGTTGCAGCCAATAAAATGACCAGCGATCACTGGCTTGCGAAGTTGCCGCCATGACCTGGGCCTGCGCCAGACGCGGGGGATACGCTAAGCTTAGCGAGACAAGTATTCCAAAAGCGATAAGATTGGATGGCCAGCCCATAATAAAAAGCCCGCTACTTGAGCAGGCATAGCTTAACGCAGAAAATTTAATTTGGGCAGAAGCCAATCATAAAGTTTGCTTACTGAGGATCGACCGTTGCAGCAAAGGGCACAGGGGCAATTTCACCCAGATCGATCTCCTCCAATAACTGAGTCCAAAGCGCTTGTTCCCGGTTATTCATGCGTAGCTCCGCAACACCATTGAAGGCATCTAACCATAGCCCTTGTGATCGATACGCATCCATTCCAGTGGGCAATGTTGGTAAGGGGTGTTCCAGCGAAACCCGTTTGATGTCAGCAGAAAACAGGAGGCTTTTTTTGGGTTGCCCATTGTTTTCGCAGACCTCCAGGAACGACCATTTGTAGGATTTATCAGTTGTTAGAGCAGGCAATACAAGTCGTACAACCTTAGGGAAACCATTCAGTTGATAAATCATCGATTTTTCGATTGGTCCCTGCCTTTCACTATCCCTAAGCTCAAGTTTGAAGTTAACAGCGTTGGGGGTAGCATAGGGCAAGTATAACCAAATAGTGGGGCGCTCAGCCGTTGTGAATAAGGTGCCTTCTCTCGGAATTAAAGCCGTTGGGTATTGACCTTCGTGCCAGACAGCACAGTCTTCGCCGCGAGTACCTCCTGGTCGCCGCTGCGAATGTCTACCCCCTCCTTGGGTAGATGCCCTTCTCCACTGGGCAATTTCTTGGGACTGATAGGCTGGGCGATCGAAGTTAATCGACTGTGGGGGTACTGTTCTCCCTGCCACTGGAAACGGCACCAAAGGTTGGCTACTGGCCGCGATCGCTGCGGTGATCGGTAATAGACCCAAAAGGCTAACGAGTGATAGCAACGGGAGTCCACCCTGCCAATTTAGATTAAATCTGTATTTCATGATACACTCCTGCATGAAAAGAGAGTAAATTTACACATCCTGTTTAGGTGGCAAACTCACGATTATAAGACTGCTAGTTACTAATCCTAAGACAACAGGGACAAAAGGAACCCAAAAACCATACTGGAACAATGCTAGAGCAGATATGTATAAGATGACAATAACTATACCATCACTCATTAAGATTAGTAAATTATGTCGTAGGCTCACTACGAACAAGCTCCCTAGCAATATCCAGCCCCAGATCCACAACCAGTCTTGCCAAATTGGCCAAACACCTAGCAACCGTTCACCCTCTTCGGCGGCACTCAGCAGTTGGCTAAGCATGTGGGCATGAATGACAACCCCTTCCATACGGATGCCATAGGGTGTCGGAGAGATATCCTGGGCGCTAGGGGCTGTGGTGCCAATCAAAACAATTTTGTTTTCCCAGTTCTCTATCTTTCCAGCATCTGCCTGTTCAAAGAGTTCAGTCATACTGAGGGTTTTTGCGATCGGCGATCGGCCCCGATAACGAATCAAAATTTGCTCCGAGTACGCCCTATCTAACCACTGATAGCCTCCGGCCCAAATACCCAGATAGGGCAGCGGTGGCTCAGCCAATTTTTTCTGCTTAAGGTATTCAGATGCTAGCCGAGCGCTAAAGGACGTTTCCATGAGGCAACGAGACTTCGGTCTTGGTCTTCTTGATATCAGTTGCCTACGGATAGTGTGATCACCATAGTCTTCCGCTAGGTCATTAAATCCAACTCGATCGCTGGCAACCTCCATCGACATTCCCGGCGGCAAGCCACTACTGCTTTTCTCGACATCTCCATCGTTACCCGTATAGCACACTGGAATGATCCTGGCATCTTGCCATAATTCGACTAATTCAGGTGGGGTTGGGGGTTGCAGACGATCGCGCATAATATCGAAACCAATCAGCATGGGTTGATATTTTTTAAGTGTCTTAAAGAGCCGTGTTAGGGTTTCATCAGACATCGGTTTATCAAACTCTCGAATATCCTCCTCTGTAATCTCCACAAGCACCAAACGGGGATCAGGTCCTAGATCCGGTAATTGGCGCATCATGCGATCGTAGACATGCAATTCCATTGGTTCAAGGATAGTTGTCAGACGTAGACCAATTACAGCGATCGCAGCGATCGTGCTCACCAATCCGGCTTTCTTTAGCTTGCGCTTGAATTTATAGAAATCAAATATGGGTAATGGCTCTGGGATGATTACCTCAGAGGTTACTACCTCAGGAGTCCCTCCTGGAATACCCACAGTCGTAGTATGTTGCGCAACAATACTGACATCATTTCGATTGGTTTGCTCAGGACCATAGCCCTGCAAGCTCTCCCAGGTTAAATATTCCTCTGTTGGGTTCTGAAACAATACGGGTAACCAACTGGCACAGGGGAAACGCTTATCCCAGGTTTGTCCCAGGCGGGTTCGGGCTTCGCGCATGGCTAGGTGCAAGGATTTTGTAGATCGTTGGTGATCAGAACCAGCAAATGCTTTGAGAAAATATTTTAAGAAGTCGATCGCGATCGGGTCCGGAATTAATTCTCGCATCACAATGAGATAGGGAACATCCAATTGGCTTAGTTGATGCGCTAACCCTAATCCATTACAGGAATTAAAAATCGCGAGCTTGAGTCCTTTGGTAAGCGACTGACGAATACTTTTTTCAATTTCGTTGATCTCAATACTCTCTCTCTCATTGATCTGAAAACTACCAAATTCATGATTCTTATCACTAGTGCTATGTCCTGCAAAAAACAAGATGTCGATCGTTTCTTCCCAGAGTGAATCTAAAACTGTGGCACGATCGGGCAATGGTAATTTCTTGAGTGACTGTACCCCAGGTAGATCATTCAGTAATTGCAAATCTTGACCAACACTAAGTTCTTGGTTATTTCCTTCTTGAACACACTGTTCATTGACACCCAAAATAGCTAGAATTCGGATAGGACAAGGATGACGCTGAGTTTCAATCCGCTGTGACTCTGGTAACGTAAAGGCAAAATCAGATTGTGGGAAATGACTGAACAGTTTCCAGGTATGCCAAGGGAGCGATCGAATCCAGCGATCGTCGGTAGTAATTAAAATCTGCAACTCATCTTGGCGTGTGAAAGAGGAGAGTAAGTCCTCGAAAATTGGGGCAAACGATTCAGAAGCTAGCCATCGTTTGAAGTCATCAACTAAAGACTCACTCAGTTTTTTAAATTCTTCCCAGGAAACGTTCGTGATCACTTCTGGATCCTTTTCTAGAACCCGTGTACTAGAATACTGACACAAACCCCCATATAACTGTCGCCATTGCTGACACAGATTCAAGAGTTCCTGGGCGGGCGGTAAAGCGCCTTGCTTTTCCCCTAAGAAGCATCGATCGTGACCAAATACTTGAGCAATAATATGCTTCAGACCTCTTGCGAGGCTACCTTCTCCCAACTTAAGTAGTACACGCTGATAATTCATTTTGTCACAGTCAGAAGGCGACTAATCTTATCTTACCTATACTGTAAAACCTTTGTCATCATTAGTCATTGGCCTATCTAAAAGTCATTAGCCGAGCCAGATCTACCCATCTCAGCGATCGCCAAGGGGTATAGTAGGCCGGATGTCGTTCGTGTCGATTCCCCCATCCTTCCTAACCTCCGATGTCAGATACCTTAGACCGCTATGCTTCCCTCCTGGAGGCAGTTACCGTTGACCTCAGCCAGCCGCTTCCCCCCTGTATTTGGCGCAATCCGCTGAAGGTAGAGGCCAGCCGTTTTGACCACTGGCTCCAGTCCGAGCCGATTACCGCGATTCCCTTGGGGTGGTATCCCGATGCATTTCGCTGCCCAGGGTGGCAGAAACCGGGCGCAACCTTGGCCTTCGCGGCGGGTTGGTATTACGTCCAGGAGGAAATTGCCCTAACGGCAGTCCAGGCACTCGACCCGCAACCAGGGGAAACCGTGCTAGATCTCTGTGCGGCTCCGGGGGGTAAAACGGCCCAAATCGCGCTCCGGGTTGGTCACCAGGGGCAAGTGGTCGCCAATGAGAAAAACCTCACCCGGCTGGCTAGCCTGACGACGACGATCGCCCGCCTCGGTTTGTGGAATGTGATCACCACCCATGCCGATGGCCGCGACCTCCCGCTCCCAAACCACACCTACGATCGCGTCTTGGTCGATGCTCCCTGTTCAGGCGAGGGCACCTTTCGCAAACAATCGGGTCGCGATCGGGCCGCCGCAAAAACCTGGAATGCCGCCTTTAGCCAAGGACTGGCGCGGGTGCAGCAAGCCCTCCTCGATCGCGCCTTGCAATTGGTGAAGCCAGGGGGTGTAGTGGTCTATAGCACCTGCACCTTTGCCCCGGAGGAAAATGAAGCGGTCATTGATGCCGTCCTCGGCGATCGCGGGGAACTGGAGGCGATCGCCCTGGGCAACCTCCAGGCCCAACCGGGCCTATGCCACTGGCAGGGGCAGACCTACCGGGCCGATCTCGCCCAGGCCCAGCGGTTTTTCCCCCACCACAACGACACGGGGGGCTTTTTTATCGCCCGCATCCGACGCACAACGGCCCACCTCAGCCCAACGTCCCCCCCATCGCCAGACTCACCCGTACAGCCCCTTGCCCCTGCCGCTGCGATCGCATGGCTCGGCGATCGGTTTGGCTTGCCCCCCACGGCCCTCGCCGACTTCCAACTGTGGCGCAAAGGCAAGGATAAAGTCTGGGCAACCACCCGTGCCTGCCAGCCGACGGTCCCCCTCATTCCCCAAAGCTTGGGGTTGATCCTGCTCCGAATTGGACAAGCCGACTACAAACCAACCACCTTTGCCCTCCAAGCCCTCGGCACACACCTCCAGAAAAACGTGATCGATCTGGCTACCCCGACCGCAGTCCGGCTGTTTTTACAAGGACAAACCCAACCCCTCCAGGCCGACGTGCAACCGGGCTATGTTCATGTCCGTTATCAAGCCTTTGAACTGGGCTGTGGCTTATACCGAGAGGGTCATCTCCACTCCCAAATTCCCAAAATCCTGCGATCGCTGCCCCTGAGCCGATACCCCTGAGACAACACCCCCCATCCCCCGAACCCCACCACTAGCCACCTCACCCTTCTCCCTTCTTTCGTGTGATCTAAATCACGCAGCTACGATCGCGCCATCACCCCCCTGGCTGACCGGCATCACCCCAAACACCTACCAAGATCACCCAAAAGTTGTCCCAGAATCACAGATCATTGGGTGCCAATATACGACAGTATTATTACGGAAATAACTTCCAGGGTGCAGATGCAGTTTTAGCTTTTCACCGTAGATTTTCTGGTCGGGTGTGCTTCAACCTTGTCTCCTCAGCCCATCAGCAAGGCGTTGGGGCACTTGTAGAATACATACTTCATATTGTCTTCTCATATTGTCTTCATATTGCCATGACTGCCATGAATACTCGCTTCCCAAAATCCGTCTCTAGGATGCACACTGCGCAGATGCACACCTCACAACCCGCAGCCCCGATGTCAACTGAATCATTGGCGATCGTCGTTGAACAAATTTTTCAGGCCCGTCGGATCACCCGCGACCATCAGCAACTCATGATGCAACTGTTGACGTGCGATGCCTTAAGCGATCAGGATCATGCGCTGATTAACCAGGTTTATGATGGCTTGCGTAAAGGTTTTTTACGAGTTGCTTAAATTTTCATAACCGAAGCCGGGTCCCTAGGGACGATTCATCTATGCTTAGGGGACAAGGGGATGCTCTTGGGAATGGGACAATCCCCTTTTTGAGATCGATTTGAGCTTGATCGGTTTGTCGGCACTTGATAACGGATAGGGGCCATCAAAGATCTTCTTAGGCGCTTCTTAACTGCATCATAACCTTATCATAATGATTCATTATGAATCATTATGATAATGATGACAAGATTCGGAGCTGTGAAAACATCTGTGAAAAAAACATGACAATACCACCCGATACCCCTAGCCATGGAAAGATATCGAAACGGGAAAGCAAGTCCTTGACCCTAGCCAAAGCCTTGATCTCAACTTGATCTCAATGTGTGTGTTCTCAATAGGTATACGTGTTCTCAATAGGTATGTACTGAAGGTATGTACTGAGTCTGGCGACTTGCATTGACATCTAAGCTGATATCGAAGCTAACACTCAAGCTAACATCCAAGTTCAAATCCCATCTCAAGTTCAAATCCAAGATTATAAAAGTCCAAGATTATAAAAGATTACGGTGTAACAATGATGATAACGACCGCCAGCGAATTAGCCCAATTAGGAACTTATAACCCCCTGGGTGCTCAGCTTATTTTTCGTGACAAAGTATTTACCAAAGGCCAAAGTTTTTCCTGTCGGGCACGTCAAGTTGCCCTCGCGGTGTGTCAAGAAAACCCGGAGCACGGCGGATTTTGTATGTTAGTGGAAGATGGCAATCTGATTACGATCTGGCGACAGACGGGCTGTATCCAACCGAGAGCAATTTCCTGTAGCGACTCCGAATGGCTGGAAGATGCCTGCGGGTAGTCGCTAGCCCCCTAGCCTAACTTAGCGTTGCGGTGGGTTCAACGATCGCGCCCGGGTTGCCAAGGTTTCCCCCTGCCAAAGGACGATCGTGGGATTCAAAACCTGAAGTTGGGTGCCGGGATAATAGAAACTTAAAATTCGCGCATGGGGCCAGCCAATGTCGGCCAAATGGTAGGACCCGGTTTGGCTCATCCCCACGCCATGTCCAAAGCCACCGCCAATAAACGCATAGCCACGCAGCCCGGATTGTCCCATTAACGGCTCTAGGTAAAAGAGGGTGCTATTGGGGGCTTCCAATGCCCGGATAATCTCATCTTTTTCCAGCACCACTGGACCGCGATCGGTGGTAACGGTTAGATTAACGACCCGGCCCCCCGGTGCCCGTTGGGTAACCTGCATCTGTTGAATACTCTGGAAATTCGCCAGGGGATGCTGTTTACTGGTCAGGTAACGCCGCAATTCCTGGGTCAGGGCAGCCAGACTACTCTCCTCCCGCCAACGGAAGGCCCACCAACCCACCTCGTTAAAGCCTTGTTTTTGGTTGAGGAAGGCCCGCACATTCTGTTCCTGGGCAAGGCTGTTTTGGGCCAGATTCCACACCGGATTGACCGAATCAATCACGCTCTTAAGGTAGGGACGCGGTGTCCCATTCCACACATCCTGAAACGCTGCCGTGACTCCGCCTGTAGTCGATGAATAGAGGGCATCCACCATTTCGTTCTGGTAGGTTAACACCAATCCCCGTGTGGTCTGAATCGCCTGATCGGTGGCCGCTGCCGCCCCACTTAAGCCCCAATACACCTGACATTGGGTGTCGGCACACAGTTCGTAGTCATCGATCGCAAACCGGCGGAGATTACGCAGGGCATAGGTTCGCGCCAGGATTGCCTGGGCCTCCACGGCCGATCGCGGTGCCCCGGCCCCAATTTCATGGGGAACCACGCCGCGTAAATAGGTTTCGATCGGCACCCAATTCACCAGGGTATAGGTGCCATAGGCATTGGGCTGGACCCGAAAGGTGCCGCCATAGCGTCGGGTTTCCTGGCGAGGCTGTTCCACCTGAAGCACGCCCGTCCCCGTGGTAATCTCCAGGCGATCGCGGTTATAGCGGTAGCCATTGACGACCCAGGACAGGCCCGGTTGGCTATTGAGCACTTGGGTATCCAGATGGGGCAAGGTATGGCCTTGGGCTTGCAAGCTTTGCAGCAACCAGCGACGCAGTAACGGTGTGCGATAGGTGTGGCGATCGGCCCATACTTGCCAGTTGCCCGGTTGCGCCAATTCCACGGCAATGCCACGGGCGAGCCACTGGTTGGCACTGTCCTCGGCACTTTCAAAACTGCGGTGGGTACTGAGGACGAGACGTTCCTCAACGATCGGCACAGGCAGAGGACGGCGGGTGGCTTCCAAACGAACCTGGGTAGATTGGACCGTTTCCGGCTGGCCGTTGGTCTCAAACCGCAAGGTGAGGCGATCGCCAGCAGGTGCCCGTAGGGTTAACTGATCATCGGGTCGGCTGCTAAACCGCTGGACAATCCCCACCTGAAGCACCGGTTCGGTATAGGCGAAGGCCGCGATCGGCCCGCCCAGTACCCCTAACCCCAACCCCAGCAAGAAGGACCCCATTCGATGGCGGGCATAGGCTCCCCTGGTGGCTGGGCGAACTGTAACCTGACTTCGACCCTGGCCGCGAGGTTGGCCACGGAACCCCTCAAAACCCACAACGATCGTCATAGCGTAGAAACATGAACGGCAACACTGGCAAGATCCGCCCTTGCCTGCTAGTCTACCGGATGCCGCTTGGCGATCGCGGCGCGACCCCGCTGACCCCCGCCCAGACTTGGCCTGAAAATGCTAACGCGCCAGTCCTCTATAAACACGTGAGGCTGACGCGTTCGCCATAAATCCTAGGTTTTATCGGCTAGGGCCTTTATTGGGGTGGCCCCATTTGAAGTTCCACTATCATCCCCTCATAACCTGAAGAATTACTGCTTTCATAATACTTTCTTTATTTTCTTTATCGAAATGTGGCTGATTTTTAAGCTTTGCAACGAAAAATCCTGAATTGTAACTTGTAATAAGTACATATACCATCTAATTCGACGAACCTAACCGTTACCAAGATGGTGGGTAACCTGCCAGGGTCCATATGGGCTTGGTCGGATTAACGTTCCCGTGGGGTCCGATTTTCCAGTCGGAACAGCCAAATCATGAGGGCAACGACCCCCAATTGCAGGGCCAAGTTGGGCAGGAGATTGGTAACGTTATGACCCGCCAGAATTTGCATGAGAAAAATGAAGGCCCCGATCGTCCCGGAGGCGGCAAAGGCGAGATAGGTAAACAGGCGAAGACCCCGGTAGGGAGTGGCGGCTTCGGCCCGGAGGCGAGCATACTGCTCAGGGGTGAGATGGGCAGGGCGAGGGGATGACGCTTGGGAAGGTTTAGACGCTGGCATAGACGCTCTGAACAGCCGATTTGTCCCTGATCTTGCCATGCGCTGGCCCGGAACTGGGAGGGTAGGCTAGGGGAAATTCCGTTCATCCCGACGATCGCCATGCCTATCCAGTGTTCTGTCTTTATTGCCACCAGTCTAGATGGCTTCATTGCCCGCTCTGATGGGTGCATTGATTGGTTAGAAGCGGCCAACACCCAAGCCCCTGCCGGGGAAGATTTTGGCTACGCGGCCTTTATGGCGACGGTGGATGCGATCGTCATGGGTCGTCAAACCTTTGAGTCAGTACAAGCCTTTGACCCGTGGCCCTATGGTCCAACCCCGGTGATGGTCCTGAGTCGTCACCCCCGCCCGCTACCGCCAGGGACCCCCAATACGGTCACCCTGACGGATGTCCCTCCAGCGGTTCTGGTGGCCCAACTGGCTGATCGCGGTTACCAGCGTTTGTATATAGATGGCGGCGTGACGATCCAGCGATTCCTGGCGGCCCATCTCATCGACGATCTGACCCTTACCCAAATCCCGGTCCTCCTGGGCACCGGGCGACCCCTGTTTGGCCCCCTCCCCCACGATCTCTCCCTCGAATTGCTCAGCACACGGGGCTATCCCTGCGGGTTTGTCCAAAGTCACTACCGGGTGGTACGGGATACTTAAGGGGTTGAGCAGCCTCCCCTGCAAGGCGATCGCTCAATCTTCAGCAGTATCCCCCGCAGGCAACGCACGCGGTTTCAAGCGCCCCCGGCTGCCCCCGGCGGAACCGTCCGCTAACTTCTGGGCACCCCCCAACCCCAAGATCCAAACCACGACAACGACCCAATGCATCAGGACCGGTGGCCACAGCGAGCCTGTCAACCCATAGGTCGCTGTACAGAGGATGCCTAAGAGGGTGGTCAGGACCAGAAAAATGGGATCGAGGAAGGTGGGGTAACCAGGTTTATAGGTGGACCAGGCCGTGAGCGGATGATAGGCCACAAATAGGCCCAAACTGAGCGCGGCCCAGGCCAGCCAAGGTAGGAGGGGCACCCCTTCCGTCCCGTGGGGGATCAGGCAGATCCGAAACACGATTTCCTCACCCAAGGCGGGCAGGAAGAAGCAGCCGATCGCCCGTCCTAGCCACCCCCGCACCGTAAAGGGGATGGGATGGTGAACCAGAAACCCTGATCGCCACCCCAGGGGCAGCGTGATCGCGCCATAGAGCAACAGTCCCAGCGCCGCGATCGTCCAGGTTTGCGGGGTCACCGGTCGAATCCAGGCTTGGGTCAGGCGATCGAGGGCGGTACCCAGTAGCGGCAGTTGACCGAAGAGAAGGGTCGGCGCGATCGGTTCAATGTTAGGGTCCCAGCCCCCCACCTGATTGGGCCGCAGAAACCAAAGATCCGCCCCCTGTTCCAGGAAAATCCGACTGATCTCATCCTGCGATCGACGCGGCATCATCGACTGCCAACTGAGCAACCCCATCAGCAAGCGGTTATCACTGACAAAGCCATCACGGGCATTCACTCCCGCCAGGGCCTTGGCATTTTGTTGCCAATCGGGTCGGACGGTCCCATAGGGTGCTAATTTGTCAACCAGGGCACGGGCAAGGTTTACCAACTGTTGAAATTGCTGGGTTTGGGGCGCGTCGGGGTGAGCGGCCAGCCATTGCAACAACGTCGGATTACTTTCTACTTGATATTGCAAACGGGCCAGGGCAATATACAGGGCTTGGTTCGAGTCCTGGACACAAGAGGTGGCCGGGGTTACCGCCGCCACTCCCGTGCCATCCCCCGTGCGATAGCGGGCCATCATCACCTGGGCCTGGATTAATAATTCCCGCAATAGGGACAGGGAGGTGTCGTTAATCTGAATCGGCTGGTTCAGGGCATCCAGTTTCACGATAATATCCGCCACCGGACGACTGCCCAGCCAGCCCCGCTGGAGATTGCCCATGTAGTTTTCCCAAGTGTGGGTGGCGGCCAGAATACCATTGGGATTATGGGCATAGATCTGCTGGTAGGTGATCTCAAACTGAAGTTCCTGGGTGAAGGGATCGCGCACCACTTCCGCCAGACCGTAGGAAAAATGGCCCGTCACCGTGGCCCCTGGGGTGGGTTCCCCCTGGGGACCGCCAATCCCGCCAAAACTGTGGATCACTAGGGCTTTGTCGCCGACCTGCCAACGCGCGATCGCCGCTGTGGGTTCCGTTGTCTGAGAACTAATCAACACCGACTGGGCCGTTCCCTTCCGTCCTGGCGTATCCTGCCAATTGCCGCGCTGGATATATTGCAGCCCCGCCCGTTGTCCTGCTAAAACCGTGTCCGGTTCCAGGCGAAACAGCGATCGCGGGCGCACTGCCTCGACGGTAAACATCCCCTGGGCATCGCGGGCACCGTAGAGATACCAGCCGTCTTTCCCCAGGGGCGACTCGGCCCATTGGTTGGGGGTGGAGAGAAAACGATCGCTGCGATCGCGCGGTTGTTGGGGAATGCGCACATAGCCCTCTGGTCCGTCAAAGGTTTGGGATGCCGGATTGTAGTGGCGAATGCGAAAGACTTCGCTGGCACAGGTGGGGGCCGTGGGGCAGTCGGTGGGCGGAGGATAGTCCGGGTGGTTGACGGGTTCCAGGATCTCCACCAGGGCATAGAACCGTCCCGTTACCAAGGTTGGCTCCCGTTCAGTTTCCAGGGTGATCTCCCCAGTCGGGTCACTGCGCCGCACGGTCAGGTTCGCCAGACTGACGATGACATCATCATTGGGACGGGCACCGGCTAGGGATTGCAAGGGACCCACCTGGAGACGGCCATTGAGGCGGGTCGGGATCACATTACCGAGACGGGCACTGCGATCGGCGGCGGCAGTCAACTGCACATCCGTGGTCACCGCCTGCCGATAGACCTGGGGACCGGGACGGGCGACCCATTGTAACCGCACGGTTTGCCCCTGGAGGTCTTGGGCGAACGCTGGCACCTGGTACAGTTCCACCCACACCCAGTCGGTGGTACGCCAGCGGCGGGATTGTTCCGGTGTGGGCAGGATCAGGCGACCCACCCATTCCCCCGTTGGACGGTAGTAGGGCGGCCCCAAGGTTTGTGCTTTTGGGAAAAAGTCGGGACGATTGAAAGGGGCCGCTAAACTCAGGGCATAGCTGGAGGGACGCGGCGGGGCGCTGGGCCGGGGCAGCAGGCTCCCAACCACGATCGCCAGTAGGGCAGCGAGTAGGGCGAACCCGATAAAGCGGTATATCCGATGACGACTAAGGGCCTGGAACACAATCGAACCCCCACGGCAGGCATTCAGCCATCAAGATACACCAAGCGCCTAGCGTCTTCATGGTTTGCGATCGGTTAGGGGTCCCCTGGCTTCCTAGTACAGCAATTGAGCCACGCGAGTCTGTAATAGACTAGAGGCGGTAGGGCTGGTCGCACGACCCATCACCCAACCCATCACCCAACCTATTATCTGATAACGCCAAGGAGTTTTCCCCTGTCTCTACGATCGCTGACGATTCCCCCCACTGGTGATCAGCCTGCCCAGGGCTTGATTGTAATGTTGCATGGCTGGGGAGCCAATGCCGAGGATTTGGTCCCGATCGCTCCCCTGACGAACCTGCCCACCTACCAGTTCATTTTCCCAGAAGCCCCCTATGCCCACCCCTACACGGCTGCGGGCAAGATGTGGTACGACCTGGAAAGTGAGGATTATCAAGGGTTGCCCGAAAGCCGCGCCCAACTCCGTGCCTGGCTGCAAACCCTAGAAGCCCAAACGCATATTCCCCTGACGCGCACGATCTTGAGTGGTTTCTCCCAGGGGGGTGCGATGACCCTGGATGTGGGCCTGGATCTCCCCCTGGCGGGGTTGGTGTGTTTTAGTGGGTATCTCCATCCCACCGAGTTCGGTGGTGATCGCGATGCCCCTGCCTCGGCAACCGCCACCTATCCACCCGTCTTAATGCTCCATGGCGCTCTGGATACCGTTATCCCCTTACGGGTTGCGGAACAGGCCCATCGTACCCTGCAACGGTGGGGGGTCCCAGTGACCTACGAAACCTATGCCACAATGGGTCACGAAATTCAGCCCCCCTTACTGACCCGAATGCACCACTTTGTCCAGTCCTGTCTGCCTCAGTAGCGCGGAAAGATGGGCAGTGGCAACTTCAGGCTCAATGCGAAATCAGTAGCAGTCTACCAAGAAGCTAAGTCAATCGCCAAAGGCAATCAGGTGTTTAGGCAGATTAAAACCGATCCTTCAGACCGCGAATCCGGGCAAAGGTTTGGATCGGGTCCTGGCTGTGGACCGATCGCTGCAAAGCTGGTTGATCCCAGCGCAAAAATGGATTCGTGCGTTTCTCCACCCCCAACTCCGAGGGAACCGTGGCCTCCTGACGTTGTCGGGCCTGTTGTACTGCCGCAAACCGTGTCTGAAGATCGGGATTCTCCCCATCTACCGTCAGGGCAAATTGCAGATTCTTGAGCGTATATTCGTGGGCACACCAGATGCGGGTGGTATCCGGTAAAGCGCGAATCTGGCTCAGGGAGTCCACCATTTGGGTGGGAGTGCCTTCGAGTAAGCGTCCGCAACCTCCCGCAAAGAGAGTATCGCCACAGAACAATTCTCCCCAATCACCCGGTGCTACGGGTGGAAAGTAGTAGGCGATATGCGCACGGGTATGACCAGGGAGGAAGAGAATTTCGGCCCCGCGATCGCCCCACTCAACGCGATCGCCCGCTTGCAAAAACACCTGCTGCCCTGGAATCCGGCCCCGGTCCTCGGCCCCGCCATAGACCACTGTCTGGGGGAAAGCCTTGAGGAGCGCCTCATTCCCCCCAACGTGATCCCAATGGTGATGGGTATTGAAAATCGCCGTGAGGGTTGCTCCCAGCCACGCCAGTTCACGCAATACGGGCTGGGCTTCCGCTGGGTCTACGACGGCGGCGATCGCGCGATCGGCATCGTAGAGCATGAATATATAGTTATCCGTCAGGGCGGGCAGGCGCAGGATGTCCATAGCGGGTCAGAGGGAGGGGGATTGTCAAGCGGAATTGTAAACAGCGCTTAACAAAAAGTCATCAACGGCAGCCTTAACGGCAGGATTGTAACGCTATCTGAAGCTGATCGCCGGGGAGGGAACCGCGATCGCGGTTGTGACGCACAAAACATTAACCCCGGAAAGCCTCTCTAAGCAGCACTTTCATTAAAATAAGTTCAGCCTATACTTTTTATAAGTAAAAGAAATTATTAAAAACTCCTGGATAATCTTTACAGAAGTTAACAATGCCGTTAACATAAAAATATCCGAACGACCTGGTTCGGATAACACACCTAAATTTTTCAGTTGTAATCTCGATTATGACAGCTACCTTACAACAAAGACAATCGTCTTCCGCGTGGGAACAGTTTTGTCAGTGGGTAACCAGCACCAACAACCGTCTGTACGTGGGTTGGTTCGGTGTCCTGATGATCCCGACGCTCCTGACTGCCACCACCTGCTTCATCATCGCCTTCATCGCCGCTCCTCCCGTTGACATCGACGGTATCCGGGAGCCTGTTGCTGGTTCTTTGCTCTACGGCAACAACATCATCTCCGGGGCAGTGGTGCCTTCCTCCAACGCGATCGGTCTGCACTTCTACCCGATTTGGGAAGCCGCTTCCCTCGATGAGTGGCTCTACAACGGGGGTCCGTACCAACTGATCATCTTCCACTTCCTGATTGGTGTTTTCTGCTACATGGGTCGGGAATGGGAACTGAGCTACCGTCTGGGGATGCGCCCCTGGATTGCTGTGGCCTACTCTGCACCCGTTGCGGCTGCCACCGCTGTGTTCCTGATTTACCCCTTAGGTCAAGGTTCCTTCTCCGACGGGATGCCCCTGGGGATCAGCGGTACCTTCAACTTCATGTTCGTGTTCCAAGCTGAGCACAACATCCTGATGCACCCCTTCCACATGCTCGGCGTGGCTGGCGTCTTCGGGGGTTCGCTGTTCTCCGCCATGCACGGTTCCTTGGTCACCTCTAGCTTGGTGCGTGAAACCAGCGAAACCGAATCGCAAAACTACGGCTACAAGTTTGGCCAAGAGGAAGAAACCTACAACATCGTTGCCGCTCACGGCTACTTCGGTCGCCTGATCTTCCAATACGCTAGCTTCAACAACAGCCGTTCCTTGCACTTCTTCCTGGCCCTCTGGCCGGTGGTTGGGATCTGGTTCACCGCTCTGGGCATCAGCACGATGGCGTTCAACCTGAACGGCTTCAACTTCAACCAAAGCGTGCTGGATTCGGAAGGCCATGTGATCAACACCTGGGCCGATGTGCTCAACCGCGCTAACCTGGGCTTTGAAGTGATGCACGAGCGTAACGCTCACAACTTCCCCCTCGATTTGGCCAGCGCTGAGTTTGCACCGGTTGCCCTGACGGCTCCCAGCATCAATGGCTAATCTCGGCTCAGCAAGTCTACCCAAGCTTTAACTCGATACGAGTTGCTCATAGTTTGAATCCGCGTCCTCCCCTGGGGGGCGCTTTTTGTTTGGGCCACTTTGGGAAGTGGACAGCGATCGCGGGTAGACCGCTCCCCTGCCCAGTCTAGCCTTGGCCAGATCTGTTTACAAAGCCACGGCAATATCAGGGTTACCGCCCCTAGTCCCGCCTAATGGCGTTACATTATGTTGCAACTCTTAACGTAGCGGCTCTCAATTGCGGTGATTAGCCTTGGTAGACTGGGGGATATGCGCAGCGTTCTTTACCTTTGGGCAAAGGAAACAGATGGTAGATTCCCTCAAAAAACCCGGTTTAACCGATGCAACCTCGGCACAGGATTCCTTTGAGGAACTCCGGCCAGGGATTAAAGTCCCCGCTAAGGAGACGATCCTCACGCCTCGCTTCTACACCACCGACTTTGAAGCGATGGCCGAGATGGATATCTCCGTCAATGAACCGGAACTGCGGGCGATTCTCGAAGAATTCCGCGCCGACTACAACCGCCACCACTTTGTCCGGAATGAGGAGTTCAACCAATCCTGGGATCACTTGGATGGTGATACCCGACGGTTATTTATCGAATTTCTGGAACGGTCCTGTACCGCTGAATTCTCCGGCTTCCTGCTCTACAAGGAATTGAGCCGCAAACTCAAGGACAAAAGCCCGGTCCTCGCTGAGTGCTTTAACCTGATGTCCCGTGATGAGGCCCGTCACGCTGGCTTCCTCAACAAGGCAATGTCGGACTTCAACCTATCGCTGGATTTGGGCTTCCTCACCCAGAACCATAAGTACACCTTCTTTGAACCCGAATTTATCTTCTACGCCACCTACCTGTCGGAAAAAATTGGCTACTGGCGCTATATCACCATCTATCGCCACCTGGAAGCCCATCCCGAAAATCGAATTTATCCGATCTTCCGCTTCTTTGAAAACTGGTGCCAGGACGAAAACCGCCACGGCGACTTCTTCGACGCGATCATGCGGGCACAGCCGCAAATGCTCAACCAGCAACGTACCCTTTGGCAAAAGCTTAAGGCGATTCCCAAGAGCCTATCACCTAAGGCATGGAGCCGCTACTTCATGGTAATTTTGGTGCCGCCCAAGCTCTGGTGCCGCTTCTTCCTGCTGTCGGTGTTTGCAACAATGTACCTCAATGATGTACAACGGGCCGACTTCTACCGGGCGATCGGTCTGGATGCTCGCGAGTACGACAAGTATGTGATTGAGAAGACCAACAAAACCTCGGCACGGGTGTTCCCGGTGATTCTAGATGTGAACAATCCCGAATTCTACGATCGCCTGGAAGCCTGCTGCGCCAATAATGACAAGCTACGGGCAATTGACAATTCTGATGCCCCTGCCCTGGTTAAGACCTTAAAGAAACTACCCCTCTACCTGTCGAACCTGAACCAGTTCTTCCGGTTGTTCCTGCTAAAAGCGATCGAGTCCCCCGCGATCGGCAGTGTCCAATAGCCCTGACGCCGACTCCAACGCCGTGGGGTAGGTATCCTGTGCCTGCCCCTGAATGCCCACTCATCGTAATCTGCCGTGGGGTAAGCATCCTGACTAGGGGGTGGTAGGACAAACGGCCCATGCCAGGAGCACCGTGGGGGAATATCCTCAAAAAACTTGAAAAAACTTGAAAAGGTAGCACAGACAGCAAGTGGACTCTGTGCTACCTCATGATTGCTGGCCTAGTTTTCGTCTAGCTTTGGTCTAGCTTTGGTTAGATTTGCGCCCCTGAGATGCAGAAAGGGTCTTACCCCCGTAAGATACTAGCCACACGGATAGTACCTCCCAACCGGACGGGAGGGTCGCGATCGCCCATCTTGGGCTTAACCCTAGGTCATGACCAGAGCGTTACTCCGGGCGTTACTTGCCAACCCCTAGTACTTGGTTCTTGAGGGTATTGATTTCGCGCAGTAGCTCCTCCCGGCTGCTGGCCCGGAGTAGATAGCGCCAGGTAAACCAAGCAGCATACCCAATCCCAATTAGCTCAAAGGTGGGGGCGAGTAAGGGCACATCATTGAGCGCATCCAGTACGGCCAGCGTGACCTTCACGGTAATAATGGCCGTCAGGATCAGAGCGATCGTTACGATCGGTTGCCGATATTCCCCGAAAAATTCACCCACGTAATCTGGCAGCTCCGATAGGATCGCTTTCACCTGATCCCGGATTTGCTGCCACTGGTCTTTGCTCCCAGCAGCGGATAGTTTAGCCAATGTTCCTGGCTCCTCAACACTCACGTCTACTTGCTTTTTTTCGGTGTCAGTGCCAACACCTTCGGTCATCTCAGGATTCATAGCTCACTTCCGAATGACGACTCAGAGAGGGACGACTGGTGTCACCACCAGTCCAACTACGTCATGAAACACCAGCATAACGCGTCTGATGCTTCAAGATATACCCTCACTGAAACTACGGCAGAACTTCTGAAATGGCAAGATCCTGATAATCCACCTCTAACCTCCCCCAAGTCTAGCGAGGCTGCCAAATGGTCGTGAAGTCCAGCTTCCGGTAGGGAAGTGCGCGGTCTTCGGTGCCTGGGCTGAGACGTGGTTGCCGTAACAGACTGAGCATCCCAGAAGCCGTGAGCACCCCAGCAAGGAGATCACCGGCCATCCGGGCGAGGAAGGCAATAGCATCGGGTTGGGGGACAACAGACCCCACTGGCCCCACAATTGCCCGTACCAGTAGCCAACTGCTGATGCCAGCGATCGTGGTAATCCCAATCCACAGGCTGGCCCTAGGTACCCAACGCCGCAGCACTAACCACTGGGTTAAACCGGTTAAAACGGTTGCCATTCCAGTGACACCGCCCCCCAACGTGGTGGCCAAAAACCACCGATGGGCACGGGGAAGGTAGGGCCTCAGAACCCACCATTGGCAAAGGGCGATCGTGCCCCCCAAAACCAACATCCGCAGTGGCATGACCGCATGACCATGCCCCGCCACCCAAGTCAGCAAATCAGCAGTAAAACGACCTATGAGTCGGCCAATCAGCGTTGCAAGGGTCCACTGTAGCCAAAAAATAAAACCAGGATGGGGTCTAGACATGGGAGGACACTGACGGAAGAACAGGGCAGGGTTATTCCTAAGTCTAATCCACTTTTCCCCACTCCCTAAAAACTTTCTACCCTTCGGGAATTTAATGGTTAAAAGTTAGGCCATCAGTACTATTTTCTTGGGCCAATTTAAGAGACAATTGCTGCGTCTAGGCGGGGGATAGACACCAAGCAAGCTCTCAACGTTCAACGTAACCCTGTAAATTTTCTGGTTCCAATTGGCGCAGAATTCGCGTTGCTTTCTCGATCAAGGTTGGTGCCCCTTTAACCACGATTAAATACTGGCCAGCCTTGAGATAATTCCGGTAGGGAAGCGCATCACCACTGCCCAACGCAAAACCAGCCCCTCCACCGACAAATAGGCTACCCAGCGCTCCCGACAGCGCTCCTAGTACCCCGCCCACAAGGTGATTACCGATTTCGCCAGCCCAGGCAAAGGTCTGTAAATTGGTGATCAAACTAAAGGTTATCCCGGCAGCAAAGCCAAAGGGAATTAACCAAATGGCCATAAGTTTGGCTTGTTTCTGTGCCTGTTCCACGGGATCGAGCAACCCAAATTCATCCGCACTTTTATACCCCCGACCGATAATACTTATTTGCGGTAGGGGCAGTTCGGCGGCTTCTAGGGCGGAATAGGCAGCCTCGGCTTGGATGCGATCGCGGAGGACAGCAACAAGATAATTCATACGCAATCAAAACACGGGACAAGGAATGGATAGATAACCACGGAATGACCCAAGAGCCAATCTGAGATTCCATCCTAGCGCTATTCTGGACCACCGCTGGTGGGTTTACCCGCGCCGCCTTGCCGCCTTGCCCTTGCTGGGTTTCCCCCTATCCCACGGATTTCCCCGCTTCCCCGACGCTTTCCCTGCTCATCCCAAGGCTTCCCTAGGCCACACGCAGCAGCCCTCGGCTCAGACCGTCAAACACCCGATCCACTAAGCGTTTTTCCTCTGCCGTGATCGATTCCTTACCCAACAGGGCGGACATCAGTAGGGCTTGGTCAGCACGGTTAATGCGATGGGTAAGGAAAATCTGTTCAACAATTTGGGTCAGCGGTTGGGTTTGCATAGCAGAGGCACCCGTGGGTTACAAGCTCGATGATCCTAGTATCGGGCGGGTTGCCAACGATCGCCATGATGGAGAATTCGCTGACCTGTGATTCGTGCGCCCCAGAATGGTGACGGGCCTGCCCCCCTAGGGGTGATACCGATCACGGCTGAACCTCCCCCCTGAGGCCGGAGGACCGAAAAACCCACGTAACCCGGCCGGGGGAACTGAATTATTGCAATTTGTATCAATTGGGAGAGCACCTGTCTGATTTCCGACAGAAGTGGTACAGTGTGCCCAAAAATTCCCAATCCCAATCCCAATCTACTCCCATGTCTGAAGTTGACGATATTAGAACCTATCTGCGCGAGATTGGCCGCGTGCCACTGCTCAGCCCAGAGCAGGAAGTCATCCTGGGCAAACAGGTCCAGGCCATGATGCCCCTCCTGGACAAAAGCAGCCCCACCCCAGAGGAAAAACGGGTGATCGATCGCGGTCAGCGGGCCAAGGACAAAATGGTCCAAGCTAACCTGCGGCTGGTGGTGGCAGTGGCCAAGAAGTACCAGCGGCGGGGTCTAGAGCTACTAGACCTCATTCAAGAGGGCAACCTGGGCCTCAGTCGCGCCGTCGAAAAGTTTGATCCGATGAAGGGCTATCGGTTCTCAACCTATGCCTACTGGTGGATTCGCCAAGCTATGACCCGCGCGATTGCCCAGGACTCACGCACGATCCGCTTGCCCGTCCACATCACGGAAAAGTTGAATAAGGTCAAGAGTGCTACCCAAACCCTAACGCAGGAACTTGGGCGCAAACCAACTATCCCCGAACTCGCCGAGGCACTAGAAGTCAGCCAGAAGGACCTAGAGGGCTTGATGACCCACCAGCGGCGCTCCATCCCCATCTCCCTGGATCTGCGCGTTGGGGCTGACCAGGACACGGAACTGGGCGATTTGCTGGAGTCCGACCAAGCTTCCCCCGCCGAGGTGATGGATTTCACGCTCATGCGGGAACAGATCTCGGTTCTGCTGGAAACCCTGACCGAACGGGAACGTGAAGTCGTCATCGCCCGCTTTGGCCTGCAAGATGGCAAACGACGCTCACTGGCCGACATTGGTGGACATCTCCATCTGTCGCGTGAGCGGGTACGCCAGCTAGAGCGCAGTGCCCTTAACAAGCTGCGTCGTCAACTTCCCAATCCCGAACAAGTCCGCCTAGGACTCGCGGGTTAAGTTGTCTCCCAGAGCGACCCGCTAGGGGGGGGCATCTGAGGTGGTTTGGATGAGTATTAATTCCCAATCTACTCATAGGGCTGGACAAACCCTACTTTTAGATTATCATAGGCAACTGCTTTGCGGTTGGCTCTCGCGGTTAGTGTGCAGAGATCTTGGTGCTGGCTGCCCATTTGGGGCTGTCGGCCTGTCGGTATAGGGAAGTTTGGGGAGAGCGCCTGGGTCGCGATCAGGCCGTCGAAGTTAAAGACCCCCCTCCCGTAGATCACACATAGATCGCACATTCTTCAGTAGATCACCCATTAGATCACCCATTGAACGTGGGATGGCCGTCTAAGCGTCTTGAAGACTCGGCGGTCTCAGGGGCAGGCAGGATATCTCCCCCACAACGGTTTTGCGTTCGCGTAATGTCTCCGTAGGCGAATCAACTGACCGGTGGTATTGATGGCGCATCCCCATGCCCTCTGCCGACGCTCAGCCTTAAAAAATTATCTGCTGCGGCTTATCTGCTGCGGCGAACTTCAATTTCAGAAAGATAGCAACCTCGACTACCGCTGCCTTGGCGCAAGCGGCCTCTACCTCTACCGCACCCCACCGATTCAGGGCTATGGCCTCATCCTCTTTCCCAGCCGTAGCCTGGACACTCGATCGCTGCGGCTAATCACGGGGGCAAGGGTCTGACGATTCTGACGATGTAAAGTTTTATGCCAGTCTTGCACCTGCCTGGAGGCATAAATTTTTCTTTTAGGGTGGATTTGAAAATCAGTCCTGTCAATTAAATACTTTCTTCAGGTTTTATCTTAGACTTTTCTGTATGGCAAACACAAGCCGCATAGATTTACGTCTATAATCGGAGGATTTCAGTTTTCGGGTTGAGCGTCACGGGCGATCGCTCGCTTGGGCACAGGTGGGCGTCGCCTTCAAGGCAAGGGGACTCATGCCCGAATATGAACCACCCCTGAGTAGCGCGATCTGTGCTCGCCGGAGCGAAATCTTGTCTTCCAGCCCACGATGTACTGGGAAACAGAGGCGAGGGTGTGGCGGATTGATGCCTTACTCCCGCGGACCCGTGGAGCCAGCCACCCGGCGTTCGAGGCCATGCTTGTCTGCCGTCCTGACCCCTAAGATCTGATTTAGAGAGGAATTACAACGTGGATTTCTTGTCCAATTTCTTGGTGGACTTTGTTAAGCAGTTGCAGTCCCCAACCCTTAGCTTTCTGCTGGGTGGCATGGTCATTGCCGCTCTCGGTAGTCAACTGCAAATTCCGGAGTCGATTTGTAAGATCATCGTCTTCATGCTGCTCACCAAAATCGGCCTGACCGGTGGTATGGCGATCCGCAATTCCAACCTAACGGAGATGATTTTACCCGCACTCTTTTCTGTCGTGTTGGGGATTCTCATTGTCTTCATCGCACGCTATACACTGGGGAAACTGCCCAAGGTCAAAACCGTAGATGCGATCGCGACCGGAGGGTTGTTTGGTGCCGTGAGTGGCTCGACGATGGCCGCCGCCCTGACGCTCCTAGACGAGCAAAGCATCCCCTATGAGGCATGGGCTGGCGCACTCTATCCGTTCATGGATATCCCCGCCCTCGTTACGGCGATCGTGGTGGCCAACATTTATCTCAATAGGAAGAAGCGTAGTAGCGCCACCTACTCTAGCCTGGAGGAGTCTTTCAGCAAACAGCCTGTTGCGGCAGGCGATTACGCTGATTCGCAAGAGTATCCCCGCACTCGGCAAGAGTATCTCAGCCTGAAGCAGGGGCCTGCGAATAATCGGGTCAAGATATGGCCGATCGTGGAGGAAAGCCTCCAGGGGCCTGCCCTATCGGCCATGTTGCTCGGCGTTGTGCTTGGTCTGTTTGCCCGACCAGAAAGTGTCTATGAAAGCTTCTACAATCCCCTTTTCCGTGGCTTGCTTTCGATCTTGATGCTGGTTATGGGGATGGAGGCTTGGTCACGGATTGGCGAACTGCGCAAGGTGGCCCAGTGGTATGTTGTGTATAGCGTGGTGGCACCGCTACTGCATGGGTTCATTGCCTTCGGTCTCGGCATGGTTGCCCACTATGCCACGGGATTCAGCATGGGCGGTGTCGTGGTTCTGGCCGTTATCGCCGCCTCCAGTTCAGATATCTCAGGCCCACCCACGTTGCGGGCTGGTATTCCATCGGCCAATCCCTCCGCTTACATTGGGGCATCCACTGCTATCGGGACCCCCATTGCGATCGGTTTATGTATACCGCTCTTCCTGGGGCTTGCCCAATCGATCGGCGGCCTCGGTGGCAGCTAATCCCAGCCAGGTCACGGTCTGCTGGGCTAAGGGAGCACTGACAGACCCTGTCAATTAACATACATTTGTTCGGTAAGAAGGAGGTAACCAACATGGCTAAGCCAGCCAAAAAGCTTGTTATCATCACGGAGAAGATTCTGCTGAAAAAGATCGCCAAGATCATCGAAGAAGCTGGGGCGACCGGTTATACCGTGATGACAACGGGCGGTAAAGGCAGCCGCAACGTGAGATCGTCAGGGCAACCCAACGTTTCCGACACCCAGGCGAACGTAAAGTTCGAGGTGCTTACCCCTGATCGGGATATGGCCGAGAATATCGCAGACCAAATCGCCGTGAAGTTTTTCCTCGATTTTGCGGGCATGATTTATATCTGTGACGCGGAGGTCCTGTACGGACATAGTTTCTGTGGACCAGACGGCTGTTGAGTCGAGACGACGCAGACCCAAAAAGCCAGGACTATGTTCCACTTTTTGGGTCGTCTGTTTTCGACATCACGGTTAGGTATTGATCGATCCAGTCTCAGGCGATGCCCCTGCGGAGACGCTACGTGAACGACCAACAGTTGTGGGGTAGGTATCCTGTCTGCCACCGAGACAGCAGCAGCGAGAACTTACCCACCCCCGCGACCCCCATTCGATCAGCATGGAGCGAATACCATGAATCAGTTTGATCCAACTAAGCTGCGCAGCAAATTTGACCACACTAGCGAAGGCTGGCTAGTGCAGGTATATACCGGCGATCGCCGTCTACTCTGCATACTCGACTCGTCTCACGCTTGGACGTTTGTGCTGGGCTGTGGGTTCGGTCTGCTGCTGGCGCTGGGGTGGTTTAATCTCGCCAGATACAGCCCGTCCGCGACGTATGAGCCGACAACCCCTGCCCCCGAAATATGGATTGATTAGCTCAACCCTTGGCAACGCCTATTCCCCGATTTAGCCAGCCCCATACCGTCCTCTGGTGACCGCAAGCAGGGCAATTATTCCGATCTTGTCGGGGGCATGATCTTGTCGGGGGCATTCGAGCGGTCATTTAGATTCAGATCGATCTGATCGATCTGAAATAGCTAAATCTTAAACAGCCAGCGGGCAATTCCCAGATAGATGCTCACCCCTAGCACGTCAACGGCAGTGGTGATAAACGGGGCCGACATCAGGGCCGGATCAAACTTCAACGCTTTGAATAGGAACGGCAATCCTGCCCCAGCCACCGCTGCCAAGATCGAGACGACGAATAAGCTTGACCCAACCGTCAGGCCCACTAGGAGATCCCGCTGCAACACATAGGCCCAAACGGTGACAATCGCCCCCAGCATTAGCCCCAGGAACGTCCCCGCGATCGTCTCCCGCCGCAGAATTCTGACCACCTCGTCCATCCGCACGTCCTCCGTATTCAGCCCCCGAATCACGACCGTGGACGATTGGGAACCAATATTGCCTCCCGTATCAATCAGCAAAGGGATGAACGCCGCTAGGGCAATCACCTGGGCCAAGACATCCTCTTGGGAGTGGATGATGCCACTGGTCAGCGTATTGGTAATCAACAGCACAAACAGCCAAACCACTCGCTTCCGCGCCACCGTCAGGAGATTGGTCTTGAAGTAATCATCCCCCTTAGCCTGCACCCCCCCAGCGGTATAGATATCTTCAGTCGCTTCATCTTCCAAAATATCGAGGACATCATCCACCGTGACAATCCCAACGAGGCGCTGCTCGGAATCAACGACTGGGACCGCGAGAAAATCATAGTGTTGCAGGGTACGGGCCACTTCCTCTTGGTCCGTATCCGTATGCACCGAGATCACATCGCGGGTCATGAGGTCCCGAATCAGCGTCTCCGGCTGGGCTACCACTAAATCCCGCAGGGATAAAATCCCGGTCAAACGCCGCGACGCATCGGTGACATACAGGGTATAGATGGTTTCGATCGCCTCAGCCACCTGCCGCACCCGTTCCAGGGCTTGCCGTGCCGTAAAGTCTTCCTTGAACGACACATATTCCGTCGTCATGATTCGGCCAGCGGTTTCGGGCTTATACCCCAGGAGCAAGGCCGTGGCCTCCCGTTCCTCTGGGCTGAGGTGATGGAACAATTGCCGCACCACCTTGGCGGGCATTTCATCCAGCAACCGCACCCGATCGTCTGGCGACATCTGATTGATAATGTCCAGGACCTCTGGATGTTTGAAATCCTCTAGCAGTGCCTCCTGGAGCGGCGGTTCAAGATACTCGTAAACCGTAATGGCCTTATCCTTGGCCAGTAGCCGGAAAGCGATCGCCTGCAAATGGCTGGGCAAGGACTCGATCACATCGGCAATGTCTGCGGGTTGGACGGGTTGCAGAATCGTTTTTGCCGCCTCAAATTGCGATCGCTCCAAGAGCGTTTGCACCTGCGATCGTACCAACGCTTGTAACTCGGCGCGATCGGGATTTTGACGGGAGGCAGTCACAATATCCATGCAGACCAGTCCAAACGATCAGCAAACGATCAGCAAACGATCAGCAAACGATCAGCAAAGCAGGCGGATAGCATCAGGCGGCGGGTTGGTCAAACAAACACACCAGTCATTTGCGTCAACCTCCGCAGTTCAACCGACTTAGCCATGTAACCAGCGAAACCATGCAACCTTAAGATTAGGAGAGGTTGGGCGAGCTAGCCAAGTGTCACCCGTTACACCCCCAAAGCATTAGCACGGGGGCAGGCAACCATACCAACACGATATGATGCTGATCAGGGCAAGAGGATGGCTAGGGACCTGTCATGCCTAAAGTGGGGCGTTGTCGGTGGGTGTCGAGTCTGCGAGATCCAACACATTTAACCGCTTTGTTGGGCCGCACTGCGTTTGACCCAATCTACCCAATCCAACCTACCCAATCAAGCTTAAGAGACCCCTAGGCGTTCGCTCTAAAACTCCTTTCCACCCTAAAGAGTTAGTCCTGACCTGTCAACCGCTGTTGGGCGATCGGCCCCGGTTACCCCCTCATGACCTGTTGTTTGGCATAGCGTCACCATGCGTGATCTACTTCCTGGTTTACCCCCTGGTTCCCTGCGCCGCGTCCATCATGTGGCCCTGAACGTGGCCGATCTTCAGCGATCGCGGCAGTTTTATGGCACCCTGCTGGGCTTGCATGAATTAACTGGCGATGAAGTGCCCAGCACCCTCCGCGATTGGGTACAGGCGGGCAAGGTCGCCAACTTTGTCACCCCTGACGGCCTTGTCCTCGATCTCTTCTGGGAACCCGATCTGGTTCCCCCCGATCCCGACCCCGATCGGCAATTTACCCGCGCCAACCACCTGGCCTTTGACATTGCCCCCGCCGCCTTTGACCAGGCCCTAGCCACCCTACAACAGCAGCAAATCCCAATCGCCCTGGGTCCCGTCACACGCCCCACAGGTCGCGGGGTATACGTTTACGATCCCGATGGGTTTATGATCGAGATCCGCTGTGATCCCGGTTGATGTTGCCGTCCAGACGATGCTCTGATAGAGATGCTGCGCGAACGACGGGGACTTCCTGATATTCTTGTAGCGGGTAGCCCGTGGGCCGGTGTTCACCCCTTCGACGTTCACACTGAGGACCCCCATAACCTTGGCCAATAGCTGGTGGGAAATTCAAGTGCTTTGCGATCCCGTGCTGGATGACATGGTCTTCTGGCGACTGCGGAAGTTTGGTTGTCGGGGGACCGCGACGGAATTGAAAGGGACAACGAGCCTGGTCAGAGCCTATTTACCAGAGGGACAAGCACGGGCGTTAGATCTGGCGGCCCTCTCCCTGCTGCTGCGTCAGGATGCCCTCACCCTTCAGCAACCCATCCCGATCGTCCAGTGGCACTTGATTGACGAAGAGGATTGGAGCAGTGCTTGGAAGGACCACTGGCAACCCCAGGAAATTGGCGATCGATTCTTAATCTATCCGGCCTGGATGACCCCTCCCGCCGATAGCCAACGGCTGATCCTGCGCCTCGATCCGGGTGCGGCCTTTGGCACGGGCACCCATCCCACTACCCAACTTTGCCTGGAATCCCTGGAAATGCGCCTGGGGCCGGAGGACACGGATAGTGTGATTGCCGATATCGGTTGCGGGTCGGGCATCCTGAGTATTGGTGCCGCTCTGCTGGGAGCCAAGCAGATCTACGCCGTGGATATTGATGAGTTGGCTGTCCGTGCCGCCAGCAGCAACCGCGATCTGAACCACATTGCCGCCGCCCGCCTGACGGTGGAACTGGGCAGTGTCGATCGCCTGCATGAGATCCTGGAAACCCCGATCGACGGGATTCTCTGCAACATCCTGGCGGAGGTCGTGGTGGATCTACTGCCCCAATTGAATGATTTGATCAAGCCAACAAGCTGGGGCATTATCAGCGGGGTCTTGTTGGATCAGGCCAAGCCCGTGGCCGATGCCCTGGAACAAAATGGCTGGATCGTGGGGACACTCTGGCGACGGCAGGATTGGTGTTGCTTCAATGTGCGGCGATCGTAATCACTGGCCTGGTTGGCGCACGGCGTTGGACCCGATCGACCCTATTAAGCCTAAGCGACCACTAGCCTGCGTTATTCATGAGCAGCGGCAGGCTGACCGACTGGCACAGGTTTGAACGTCAGCTAGCTCCGATTTGGAGGCATCTCGCCTGCGCGACGCTTGGGCGCTGTCGCAGTTGTGTGGGGTGATTGCCCTGACGACGTTAATTGGATGGGGCGCTGGGGCGTGAATTCGCCGTCCTCAAACAGCTTCCGTTTTTTTAGTTTTATCAGTCAATCAGCTCCAGCACCACATCAATGTTGGCAAGCAATCCATCACGAAGGCTCTGTTGTACACCTTGCTCCTGTCCTTCTTGCCGACCCTGCTGCAAGCCTTCTTCCTGGGCAATCCATGCGATGCTGGTGTCGTTTGGCGAGAATCAGTTTCCAGCGCTGGCGATCGCCCAGATCCCTGCGCGCCTCCTGAGTCAGCCCCCTAGGAAGGGCAGGTTTGTAAAGGTTGATCTTCCTAGTTGAGAGATTCTAGAAAACCTGCCCCTACAAGACCTATTCATAGAATTTATGGCTCTTCTGGCTATATGATGATAAGCCTAGCTTATAGCCTGTAGCCTAGTCAAGACAAGCCTTTCAAACACTTGACACAGCAAAAATTTTATGCTTCTCCTCATTTCCACCAAGAAACCAGAAGAGCCGAATTTATAAATATCTTGGGGCCACTGGCTCAATTTTCATTGGCATACAACGGCCGGATCTCGTCGAGGGATTTGGCAGTACGCAGAGTTTGCAGAATCGTTTGCAAGATTTCTACTGAATCGATTTCTCGAATTTCCGGCAGGAGTTGTAAGCCTGCATCTCCAAACTTCACCTCCAGCACCACATCAATGTTGGCAAGCAACCCATCGCGGAGACCCTGCTGTAAACCTTGCTGCTGTCCTTCTTGTCTCCCCCGCTCTACTCCTCGTTCTTCTGCAATTCGTTCGAGGCTGGTGACGTAAGGCATATTGGTTTCCTCCTGATAGCTGTAAATTTCTTGCCAGAAGCTTTTTTCCAACTCTTGGGGCAGTTGGATTACCCAGTCGATAAACCGCAGCAGGTTGATGACATCCGTTCGCTCAAATCCTTTCTGGTACAGTTGCTTGGCGAGAATCAGTTTCCAGCGCTGCCGATCGCCCAGATTCCGGCGCGTCTCCTTGGCCTTGAGGTGGGCCATCACGACGATCGCAAAGGGATTGGAGGACTGCTCTAGAGCCGCCCAGTCCTGCCCATAGTCTAGCAGTTTGACGATACGCCAGCGGCGTCGCGAAGCTATCGGGAATTGAAAGTCGTTGCGACAACCCCACAGTGTTTTTAACAGTTCACTGTTAAAAACATTGGGTCGCCAATTGGGGTTTTCATCACCGAGAACCGCGAGACTGGCCACGGGGAGGTTGTAGCGATCTCTTAAACGATAATTGTAGACAAACATCCGCTCCGCAAAGGCATCCTCATCCGTATTCTGCAATTCCAGATCAATCAGGACCCAGGTTTCCTTGCCAGTCTTGCGCCAGACTTTGACCAGTTTATCGGCAACACGGCGACCCAGTTCCGCATCCCGCACGATTTGTTGAAGTTCGCGATCGAGGAATTCGTAACCCTTGGACCAGTCGATATCGGCATAGACGACTGGGAAGAAAAAGGCCATGAAATCGGTAAAATAGGTCTCCAGAATCTCCTTCCAGGGGCTATCGTAATCGGCGCGAGCTTCGGTCATTCCTTTATGCCCTGAGGCCCCAGAGATCTGCCGCCGTCAACACCAACTCAGGCACCATGACCGACTGGATTGGCTCACTGCCCTGAAATACCGCATCCTCGTACTGGCCCTCGACCCATTGGCAGACCGTTACTTGCTGTTCTTCGGGATCAACAATCCAATATTCCGCAATTTCCCGTGCCGCATATTCCGTATGTTTGTAGCGATAGTCCCGATCGCGATTGGCCTTACCCGGCGACACAATCTCAATCACTAAGGCCGGGGGTGGCATCTCCCGTGTAATCGTCGCCCGACCCATCCCTGCTAGTGCCGCTTTGGAGGCTTCCGTATGCACCAGCAAATCCGGTAACCGGCAGCGTGCCCGTCGCCCCATCACCTCGATCTCTGTGCCCCAGGCCACCCACTCTGGGGGAAAGTGTTGGATCAGGGTTAACAGGAGCTTGCGGGCAATGCTGAGGTTTTCGTCACTCTCTGGGGGCATCTCTACCAGGACTCCATCGACCAGTTCATAGCGGGTATCGGTGCCGTCGTCATAGGCGAGATAGTCCTCAAGGCTGAGGTAGGGGGTTGGCGGTGAGGTCGTTGGGGTCATGGCCAGCAGTTAGGGCGATGGTTAGGGCTATTGTAGCGATTAGGTAGGGGGCGATCGCCGCGATCGCTCGTCGCAAGAGGAGATAGCCGTTAGCTGTCACTGCACCGGTTAGTCATTTTCCCCATTGACACTGGGTCGGTGGGATGTACGCTTAAGACCCCAGCCACGTACACCGGACCCGCAAGCTATAATGGAGCCGACTGGCACGACACCGCATCCATGTTTAAGATCTGCGGGCATGACCTCGGCAAGACCATCTTCCAAAAAGGCAGAATCGAGGCAATGGAATCGCACACATTTGGGGGAAACTGTTTTAGTGGCAAACACCACCACTGAGCGTGCCGCAGACTTCTGGGGATGCAACCGCCATGACCCATCCAGTTGATCTTAATATCAGCCCCCCGATGAGTGTGCCCGCCCCCCATACACGGCGAGCCTCCGTTTGGCATTATGCCCGTCCCGCTCTGGCTTTAACCGTCACCGTCGTCACCCTGACAGGCGCGATCGGCCAGCGTTTTTACAATCAACCCCGCCTCGCAGTGGGTCGGGTGGCCCCGATTACCCTACGTGCCCGCCATGATGCCCATATTGAGGATGTAGAAAGCACCGAAGCCAAACGCAAGGAAGCCCGCCTCGCAACGGCTCCCGTCCTGATGGCCAACGCCACGGCCAACCAGGAGATCTATCAAACCCTGCAACGCCTCATTGAGCAGGGTGATGTCCTGCGATCGCACGCATCCCCCCTCCCTTTTGTAAACCCCAGCATCCTGTCAACCCCCAGCCAGGTGTACCTGCAACAGGCCGAAGAGTGGGAGTGGCGATCGATCCAGCAAGCCGTGAAGGATATCCCCCTCAGCTTTCGGAATTCAGCCTTGTCCGTTGATCCCTGGCCGTCTTCGGCCTCCCGATCGCCGCTCGCGGCCAGCACTGACACCCCTGCCCAACAACGGGCAACTGCTGAGTTACGGGTCTTCCAGCGAACTGCCTCAGCCGCTGAATTCGATCGCCTAGTCAACCAGGTCAACCAAGCCCGTCGCCAATATGCCACCGCCCTCGCCGCAATTCATGAAGACGCTACAACGGGGGGAGCAGCTCCCATCCAGGGGAGTCCCCTCTATGATGCCACCCTCCTCGCCCTGACCCCAGAGGAGTGGCAAGCTACCCAAGTGGCCTTGCGTCAGGTGGCCCGGCGCATGACAACCCAGGGGATTCCGCCCGGTTTGCCGAACCAATTCCTGCGGGAAGCCGCCAACCTGCAATTCCAAGAGATGGTGCCCCCGATCGCCAAACCCCTGGCCACACGCTTGTTAATTAAGAGCTTAAAACCCAACCTGGTTGAGGATAAGGAGCAAACCCGCGTCCGGGCAGAGCAGGCGGCACGGGCCGTTGAACCCATCATGGTGAGTGTGAAGCGGGGTGAGATCATTGTGCAGGCAGAGGAAACGATCACCCCAGCCCAGTTCGCCTTACTGGACCATTTTGATCTGAGCCAGCGGGGGCTGAATTGGTGGGGCCTCGTGGGCTTTGGCGGCATCATCACAGGGGGAGTTGGAGTATTTTGGCTGGTGCAGCGGCGGTTTTACCCCACCCTGCGTCGCCGCGATCTCCTGTTGCTATTGCTGTTGGCCCTCAGCACCCCCGCCTTCATTATCCTGCATTTACCCTCAACTAACCTGGCGATGGTGGGGCTTTTGGTGGGCAGCTTCTATGGTTCGATCCTAGGCGTGACCACGGTGGGGCTGCTTAGTCTGGTGCTACCGTTCGGGATTGAACTGCAATGGGGCTATTGGTTTGCCAGTGCCGTGAGTGGCCTGTTGGCAGCATTTTTTGCGGGGCGGCTGCGATCGCGGGAGGAACTGGCCCTGCTGGGGGGGGCGGTGGGCCTGACCCAGGGGATGACCTACCTGCTGGTCACCTTCACCTTAAGTGCGGCGGCGGGTACGATCTGGCATAGTGTCCTGCTGGATGCCGCCATCCAAGGAGCCAAGGGGGTCCTGTGGAGCATTATTGCCCTGGGGTTAAGCCCGTACCTGGAGCACCTCTTTGATTTGGTCACCCCCGTCCGCCTCGCCGAATTGGCCAACCCCAACCGTCCCCTGCTGAAGCGCTTAGCCGCCGAAGCCCCTGGCACCTTCCAGCACACCCTATTCGTCGCCACGTTGGCGGAAGCCGCAGCCTGTGCCCTGGGGTGTAATGTCGAACTGGTGCGCACAGGCACGCTTTACCACGACATTGGCAAAATGCACGATCCCCAAGGGTTTATTGAAAATCAGATGGGCGGACCCAATAAACACGATCAACTCGATGACCCCTGGCAGAGCGTGGCTATTATCAAAAAACACGTGAGCGAAGGCTTGGTCATGGCCCGCCGCTACCGGTTGCCGAAGGCCATTCGCGCCTTTATCCCGGAACACCAAGGCACCATGTTGGTGAGCTACTTCTATCAACAGGCCCAGCAACGCGCTAGCACCTTGCCTGAAGCCGACCCCGATAGTGCAGCGTTGCCAGCGGAGCATCGCCCCCTGGATGAAGCCTATTTCCGCTACGACGGTCCCATTCCCCAATCCAGGGAAACCGGTATCGTCATGCTGGCCGACTCCTGTGAAGCGGCCCTGCGATCGCTCAAGGATGCCACCCACGAAGAGGCTCTGCGGATGGTCAACAAAATCCTACGGGCACGCTGGCAAGATAACCAGTTGGTAGACTCCGGCCTCAGCCGCGAAGATCTGGCCCAGATTGCGGAAATTTTTGTCCTCGTCTGGCAGCAATATAACCACAAGCGGATTCCCTACCCGAAGGCTACCCCACCCAAAACAGCGATCGGGGCTTGTTCGTCCTAGTACGGCTTGTTGTCAATACTAATGCGGATGGCGAGACTCGAACTCGCACGGATATACCACACGCCCCTCAAACGTGCGCGTCTACCAATTCCGCCACATCCGCAAGGTGCCAATTGATTGGGCTTTCCCATCCTAGCACGACTAGACTCGAATCATCGCGATCCGACCCCCCACCCCCGCAAAGTTTACCCCGATTGCCTGTCCCATACCCCGATCCCGTCTGCGATAATCGCACCACACCTTGGGTTTAGGTTTGAATTTTGAATGTTGAATGTTGAATGTTGAATGTTGAAGGGTTCTCCCCATGTCACCGATGCCTACTGATGCCCGTCCGCTCTTGCTGTTGGTTGATGGCCACTCCCTCGCCTTTCGGTCCTACTATGCCTTTGCCAAAAGCCGGGATGGGGGGTTGCGGACGGCTACGGGGATACCCACGAGTGTGTCCTATGGGTTTCTCAAGTCCTTGCTGGAGGTGGTGCAGACCGAGGCCCCGGCAGCGATCGGGGTGGCGTTTGATCTCAAGGAACCGACGTTTCGCCATGAGGCGGATGCGACCTATAAGGCGGGTCGTCCGGAAACACCAGAGGACTTTATCCCGGATCTGGAAAATTTGCAGGCGTTATTGCGGGCGCTGCAACTGCCGATCGTCACGGCCCCTGGGTACGAGGCAGACGATGTGTTGGGGACCCTGGCCCAGCAGGCGGTGGCGGCGGGGTATCGGGTGAAGATCCTCAGTGGGGATCAGGATTTGTTTCAACTGGTGGATGCCGATCGCGGGATTACGGTTTTGCACTTGAGTGGGGCTTTCGCCCAACGCGGCAAAGCAGCCCCCCCGCGTGAGTTTGGGCCGACGGAGGTGGCGGAAAAATTGGGGGTTCGCCCGGATCAGGTGGTGGATTACAAAGCCCTGTGTGGGGACGCGTCTGACAATATCCCAGGGGTGCGTGGGATTGGGCCGAAAACGGCGGTGCAATTGCTGAAGGAATACGGCTCTTTGGCGCAGATCTATGATTCGTTACCGGCGATTAAACCGGCCCTGCGTCAGAAATTAGCCGATCAGGAAGCAGCAGCCCGCCATTCCCAATATTTGGCCCAGATTCATTTAGGTGTTCCCCTCCCAGTTACGCTAGAGGATTTGCGCTTGCAAGGGTTTGCCAGCGATGCCGTTGAACCTATTTTAGAAAAGCTGGAGTTTCGATCGTTCCTCAGTCAAATCCAAACCCTGCAACAGCAATTAGGGGGGGCACAAGCTGGTGATGTTAACGCTTTGGGTGCCGCTGGTGAGCCGATCGCGGCTGCGGAGAATTGGGAGGAGGCCGACAGTCAGGAACCGCTAGCAAGGGCAGCGAGTGTCGAGGATCTAGATCCTGCACAGGCAGACAATGCTGATGAGGCGATCGCCTTTTTTAGTGCAGAAGAAACGATCGCGGCGCAACAAAATACCCAGGTGAATGCCGACGCGTTGCCCGTACCGGTTGAGATCATTGATACTCTGGAAAAATTAGCCGATCTCGTCGCCCAATTGGCAACTTGTACCCAGTCGCCCGTAGCCTGGGATACGGAAACCACCTCCCTCGATCCCCTCAGTGCCGATTTAGTGGGGATTGGTTGCTGCTGGCAACCGGCGGGGGAAGAAACGGCTAGCCCAAATCTGCGCATTGCCTATCTGCCCTTTGGGCATCACCAGGGGAAAAATCTGCCCAAAACCGAGGGATTAGCGGCCCTGCGTCCGATTTTGGAAAATGCCGACTTACCCAAGGTGCTCCAGAATGCGAAATACGATCGCCTAGTTCTCCGACATCAGGGGCTGCAACTGGCGGGGGTGGTCTTCGACACGATGCTAGCAAGTTATGTGATTAACCCGGAGGTTAGTCATAATCTGAGCGATTTATCGGCTCGTTATTTGGGGATTCGTGCCCAAAGTTATCGTGAATTAGTCGCCAAAAACCAGACGATCGCGGATATTGAGATTCCTCGCGTTGCGGCCTATTGCGGTACGGACGTTTATACAACCTTTTGTCTGGTAGAAAAACTACAGGCGGAATTAGATCAGGTTCCAGCTTTGGCGAATTTGTTCAAAACCGTTGAGTTGCCCCTAGAACCTGTATTGGCGGCAATGGAATATCGGGGCATTCGCATTGATTCCGACTATTTACACCAGTTTTCCCAGCAGTTGGAGCAGGATCTTAAAGCTATTGAAGCCGAAGCCTACGCGATCGCGGGCGCACCCTTTAACCTTGCTTCCCCTAAGCAACTCAGTCAATTACTCTTTGAAACCCTCGGTTTGGATACCCGTAAAACTCGCAAGACGAAACTGGGGTACTCCACCGATGCCAGCGTTTTGGAAAAACTTCAGGGCGACCATCCCATTGTTGATGCCATTCTGGAACATCGTAGTCTGGCCAAGTTGAAATCGACCTATGTGGATGCGTTGCCCAATTTGGTCCGTGCCGATACGGGTCGCGTGCATACGGATTTTAACCAAGCCATTACCGCCACGGGACGGCTCTCCTCCTCGAACCCGAACCTGCAAAATATCCCGATTCGGACGGCCTTTAGTCGGCAAATTCGCCAAGCCTTTATCCCTGAACCAGGCTGGTTATTAGTTGCAGCCGACTATTCCCAAATTGAACTCCGAATCCTGGCCCACTTGAGTCAGGAACCTGTTTTAATTGAAACCTATCAAAACAATCAAGATGTGCATAGTCTCACGGCCCGTTTACTCTTAGAAAAAGATACGGTCACCGCCGAAGAGCGGCGTTTAGGCAAGGTGATTAACTTCGGAGTGATCTATGGCATGGGGGCACAACGCTTTGCTAGAGAAACGGGGGTAGAGGCCAGTGCCGCCAAGCAATTTATCGAACGGTTTAATCAGCGGTATCCAGCGGTTTTTGAGTACCTACAACGGATGCAACGACAGGCGATCGCCCAGGGTTATGTGGAAACCATTTTAGGGCGGCGGCGCTATTTCAATTTTTCCAGTGATGCCCTCAATCGTTTGCGGGGCACCGATCCAGAGGCGATTAACCTGGATAAGGTGCGATCGACGAATGCCTACGATGCGGGTCTCCTGCGGGCAGCCGCCAATGCGCCCATCCAAGGTTCCAGTGCCGATATTATTAAGATCGCGATGGTGCGTTTACAGGAGAAGTTACAGGGCTATCAAGCGCGTTTACTTTTGCAGGTCCACGATGAATTGGTCCTAGAGGTCCTCCCCACAGAATGGCCCGATCTCGAAGCTCAAATTAAGACTACAATGGCAACAGCAGTCCCCCTGAGTGTGCCATTGGTGGTGGAGGTGCGAACGGGTGAGAATTGGATGGTGGCGAAGTAGGTTTAATTTGGACAAGAAGTGAGATTAGCGATCGCGGATTTGGTTATTAGGTAAAACGGTATGCCCAAATTGGGTTGCCTGAAAATTGGCTAACCAACAGATAGCTTCACTCAACACGGCACCTTTGAGATTTGCCTGCCCAAAATTCGTCCAAATCAGCCCTGCCTGCCGCAAATTCGCTTGACTTAAATTGGCCCCTTGGAGGTCAGCAAGAAACAAGTTGGCACGGCCCAAATTCGCACGGTGTAAATCCGCTCCCCGCAGGTGGGCAAACCGCAGATCAGCCCCGTAGAGGTTGACCGATCGCAAATCCAGACCATCCAGATTCGCCCCCATCAATTTTGCTCGACTCAGGTTGGCCCCTTCTAGGCTCAGGGGATGCAGATTAGGCCCCTGGAGGACGGTCACCATCATCTGAATCGCCCAGCCCACGATCGCCAAGGGTACGGTGATCGCCAATAGCCCTAATCCCAGGAGGAGCAATTGATTGATCAGGAACAACAGGGCAACGGCCTGAGGCGCGATCGCCAGCCGTAAGCCCCACAGCAGCACGACGATGCCCACACTCACCAGCCCCACTTGGGTCAGACGGTTCAGGACAACAAGCAGGGTGTGCAATCCGGCGATCACGCTGTCCGGCAAACTGGGTCCCTGCAAATCTGGCACGATCCTGGGATGCTGCGATCGCCACTGATTCCATTGCGTCACGCCCTGTTGGAGTTGGGCGAGGTGTTCCGGATTCGCCATTGCTTAGGGACCTTGGGTGGGCAATTTCACAATAAAGGTTGTTCCCACACCCATCGTACTGGCAAAGAAGATTTCCCCCTGTTGGAGGTTAACACACCGTTCCACGATCGCTAGGCCCAAGCCGTAGCCAGGAATGGAGTCAACATTTTCACCCCGGTAAAAGGGTTCAAAGATGCGGGCTTGATTCGCGGGGGGAATGCCTCTGCCGTAGTCTTCTACCCGAAAGGTAATGGTTAGAGCCGCAGGATCGCTCAGGATTTCCAGTTGTACCGGTGCATCGGGATCGGAATATTTAAGTGCATTGGATAAGAGACTATATAGAATATAGTGTAACAAACGTTCATCTAAAACAGGTGTGGTTAAAGCTGGATCAAGTTGTAACTGAAGACGATGGGCGACATTTTCATGATCTTGGGCGAGAACGGAGAGGAGATCTTGATAGAAGTTCGCTAAGTTGAGAGGGGTTGGATTGAGCGGTTGGGAAACACTTTCCGTTTGCACCAGCACCGTAATCGCTGCAAGCAATTGATTCATCTGCTCAACCGCCGCTTCAATCTGAGCGAGGTATTCCTCATTACGGGATTCTGACCAGCGTGAACCATAGAGTTGCAAAAGACCGGCTGAGGACAAAATCGTATTCAGGGGTGTCCGAAATTGGCGGACTAACAGATCGGTAAAGCGATAGTGGAGTTGCTTAAGCTCTAATTCCTTGGCTAGGGTAGGGGCTAAATTAGCTCCCATTTGACGTTGACTCAGATCCCAGAAAACCAGGACCGCCCCATTCGGTTGACCATTATCCAGGAGGGGACTCACACTATCCCCGATCGCCAACTGATTGCCGTCACGGGTGAGCAGGGTTACATAGTCGGGTAGATAGACCACTTGCCGATCGCGAATGGCTTGCAAAACTGGATTTGCAATGGGGCGCTGGGTGACTTGATGCACTAAATTGAGAATGGTGGTGATGGGTTGCCCCTGGGCTTCCTGGCGTAACCAACCTGTCATCTGTTCCGCAGCGGGATTCATGAAGGTTACGTGCCCCTGTTGATCGGTGGCAATCACCCCATCACTCATACAGTTAAACAGTATATCGAGGGGGCTATCTGTCCGCTTTTCTAGAACGTGGTAGTGCTGTGCTAAGCCAATTTCTAGGGCTACTTTGAGGTTTAATTCATTAATCGGTTTGACCAGGTAGCCAACGGGTTGGGTTTGTTTAGCCCGTTCTAAGGTGGCATCATCGGCATAGGCAGTCAGATAAATGACGGGAATTCCCCACTGTTTGCGAATGCGATCGGCTGCCTGAATGCCATCAATGTCCGATCGCAACACAATATCCATCAGCACAATATCGGGGCGGGTTTCCGCCACCTGCTGGATCGCGGCCTGTCCCGTTGAGACGATCGTGGTCACCTGATGCCCCAACTGCTGTAACATGGTGGCGATCGTCTGGGCAACAATAATCTCGTCCTCAACAATCATGACCTTAAACATTGATTTTGAGTAAACCCTCAATAGTAACCGGAATGAAACCGCTAAGAAGATCGAGTGGGAATACCCTCATCATACATGACCGTTGTAACCCCCTGTCTGAAACGAATTTCAAAGGCTGTTCCTGGTACAGATAGGCGTTCAATTGTACCTTGAAGTTGGGCAGTGACCAGTTGATAAACTAGGGGTAATCCCAGCGAATGACAAGTATTTAGGTTAAAGTTTGGCGGCAAACCAACCCCGGTATCCCAGAGTCTGAGGACTAACCCCTGTGTGATTTCTTGATAGAGATCAATCCCGATCGTCCCAGGTTGTTGTTCTGGAAATGCGTATTTAAGCGAGTTAGATAGTAATTCATTAATAATGAGGCCACAGTAAATTGCCATGTTAGGGTTGAGCGTAATGGCTTCAATATTTAATAATAGCTTGATTTGAGATTGACAAGGACACAAAGAGCTATAAAGATGTTTGACTAGGGTATGAATATATTGCTGAATATTGATTCGCGACAGATTTTGGGAACGACAGAGTTGATCGTGGATATGGGCGATACTTTCAATGCGATCGCGACTTGCCTTGAGAATATCTACCAATTCAGGGTTATTCAAATGGTAGCCTTGCAAATAAAGTAAGCCTGAAATAATTTGAAGATTATTTTTGACACGATGATGTAACTCCCTTAAGAGAACTTCTTTTTCTGCAAGGGCAGCTTTTAGTTGTTGACTGGCTTGTTTTTGTTCTGTCCAATCTTCAATCAGACCAATAATGCGATTGATTTGACCGAGGGGATTGCGAATTGAGAAGCGGCGATCGCGAATCCAACGAACGGAACCGTCTGTGCGAATAATTCGATATTCTAGGCAAGCATTATAATTAGAATCTGCTAGTAAAAAAGGTTGATTAACCAAGTGGCGATCGTCCGGATGTATCAGCCGTATCCAATCCCAGGCATTGCGATATAACGCCCGTCGAGACAGTCCAAAAATCTGTTCATAGGCAGGACTGACATAGACAATTTTCTGGCGCACTAAATCCATAATCCAAAATGCTTCACGGATATTTTCTGTCAGGTGGCTGAGGTGCAATTCACTTTCTTTGAGCGCCAACTCAGTACATTTAACCTGCGTAATATCCCGTAAAACTGCCAATAGGCCTATCGGTTCGGCCTGGGCATTGCGTAAAACCGTCAGGGAGGTTGCCACATGGAGCGTATGACCGTCCTGGCAAAGGTGTCGATTTTCACCATGCCATTCCCCTAAAGTTGCCAGGGATTTGACGGCGATCGCTTCATCTTCGGGTTGCAGCCACTGACACTGGTAGAGATTCGTTAAGGCATAACCGATCACACTATCCGCCCGCACCCCATATAAATTTTCCGCTTTGCTATTCAGGTAAATAATCCGATCGTCTAAATCCGTCGCAATCACAGCCTCCGGTAACTTATTAAGGAGCATCGGCAAAGTTGGCGCGATCGAGCCTAGGACAGATGAATAGGGATGGCGGCACGTTAACCGTAATGCGCCCTTGATCCGAGCGTGTAATTCTGCATTTGTATAGGGTTCAACACAATAATCTGTGGCACCAGCCGCAACTCCTAATAAGCAATCCTCGACTTCCTCGGCCTGGGCCAGTAGCAGCAGGGGTACATTGGCGGTACCGGGTTGGCAGCGGAGATGTTTGATCCAGGCAAAATTTTGCCTGCGGGCGTGGGCCAGGGTAGTCAGGATCAAGTCGGGTGGCCGCCGATCGTGACGCAGCCCCCTGCTCCCATCCGCCTGGACCGTTAGTGCATAGTGCGGTTCCAAGGTGTGTCGTAGGGAGGTGTGCGGTTCCCCGCAACTCGCAATTAGCAGGATATGATATCGAGCCGCATCCAACGACATAAACGACATATTCAATCACTTGAACCCGCTAGCGATCGCACCCTGCTCTGAAGATGGTCAAAGGCTTGTTCTAAATTCGGTAAAAGCGCCGTCGCCTGAGCGAGATGTTTCTGGCGGAGTTGGGTTTCGATCGCGATCGCACAGGTTTGTATGCCGGTTAAACGCAAGTTACTGGCCGATCCCTTCAGATGGTGAGCGATCGCCTTAGCTGCCGCTAGATCTGGCGCAATGAGCGCAGCCTTAAGGTTTTGCAGTTGAGCCGCCGTATCCTCACAGAAGAGCGTCAAAATTTCCTGCTCAAACTCAGGATTATCGCCTGATAGTTCATGTAAATATTCCCAATCAATCTCCGTATCAAGGGAAGAACTTTCTATAGCCATATTAACTTATCATTTATTTACCAAGTGCCCAAGAAAATATGATTAATAAAACAAATACGCCTAACCAACCGGAGGGTTGCAGTAAACTCAGCATATCCATTGAAAATAATGCTGCTGACTGCGTCAGTAACACCCCCGCATAACCCAAAATCAACAGAAGGATAATCCCCATCTGAATACTCGCAAAGGTTTGGGATGAGTTCCGCGTCCCCATTCCCTATTCTGAGCGACGCGGTGAGTCCTGGCAAGTACCAGCTTGGCTGGAGACGGGCGGTGATCCTGCCCGAACCGCTGAGGTCGCGATAGCGTCCGAGTAGATCGACGAGAAAATTCTGTAACGCTTGTAGGGTTGGCTCTAGCCTGCGAAGACTGAAGTCATGACTACGTTCGCGCAGCGTCTCCGCAGGAGAAACATCGACATCCGCCATGGTGGGTGATACCGAACGTTGCCAGTGGGGCTAACCCTCCGACATTCCTCAGGGGTCCTCGTTAGAATGGACGTAGAACTGGGTTAACTCTAGATAGCACCTGCCAGTTCGGGTGAATGTGTCCGGCGCACTGATGACAGCATAGGATGACCGCATAGGGAGATTGGGTGTATCCACCGATCGCGTCTAGGACCGTCGCTGGCAGGCTGGGTAAGGTGTTTCTCCTTCGTTAGAGAGCCGATATGCAGGAATTACAATCGGTACCCCGAGTTGACCACCACAGTAGCCTGGACAGCATTCTCGGCAGTTTGCCGCCAGAGGCTAAAGACTGGCTCGAAAGCTTACCGTGGCAGAAGCGGCGCTACGTCTTGCTGATTTGTCATCTCATTTGTGCGGCCCCCCCTGAGGTCCAGGCGGAGTTCCTGGATGACTATACGGCGGACGGGATTGTTTCGCGGATGTTGCACGATCGCGACTATCGCCAACAGGTTGCCAAATGCTTGCAGGAGTTCCGGATTGACACAGAATTAACCGAATCCGTTCTACGGGACTATATTCGGCAGTTTTACATTCATTCTGCCCAGTATGCCCATCGGCAACCCAACCTTTACCTGGAGTCTGCCCTCCGCCTGGTCATCAGTACCGAGGAACGCAACAATGTTTTGAACTATGCCCTGGGTTTTGAACTCTTAAAAATGCTTTTCCAAATGAGTTGGCTACAGCAGGAAAAACTCTATCGACTCCAGCGCAATCAGGAAGCCTTCATTCAAACCTATATTAAACCGATTCAACACGCCCATCGCATTAATGGGATTGTCGTGCCGCGTGACGAGAAAATGTTTTTCGCGAAACGTGATTACTATATTCAAAAACCAGAAATCCCCCCCCGCAAGTTAATTGAATTGGTGATGGCAACCTTTACCAGTGATGTGGTGACAAATTTCGGATTTTCGGTTCTACGTCACATGAATTCCCTAGTCTTTGATTATGACTATATCTATCGGCCTGAAGTAGATGGTATCTTCGCCTAGCCTTGCTACCCTCTCCCCGACCCAACTGGATACCTGGCTTGCCCTCGCCCGACAGCAGGCCCGCGCTGGTAAGCTTCCTGACTATATCCCCGCTTTGGCCCAGGCTAACCCAGAAGCCCTAGCGATCGCAATCCAAACCCGCCAAGGCAATCCCTATCTGGGGGGCGATCGGACGCAGGTTTTCCCCCTCATGAGTGTGATTAAGCCCTTTTTACTGCTCTATGTCTTGACGACCCAGGGAGCGGAGGCGGTGTTTAGCTACGTGGGTATGGACCCCAGCGATCGCCCATTCAATTCTCTGGCCCAACTTCAGGCCGATCGGGGCTTTCCCCGTAACCCCATGCTCAACAGTGGTGCCCTTACCCTCGCGGCCCATCTGCCAGGGGATACACCCCAGGAACGGTGCCTCAACCTGAGCCAATGGTTAAACCAACAGGCTGGGAGTCAACTGCATTTGGATGCGGGCATCTTGGCATCGGTGCGATCGCGGCCCAATTCCCGTAATCAGGAACTGGCCGAGTGCTTAGCCGCCGCAGGCTCGCTGGTGCAGTCAGCCGCTAGCGCCCTGGATACCTACGAGCATATTTGCTGTCTCGCGGGCACGATCGCGGACCTGAGCCAATTGGGCATGGTGCTGGTATCGCCGCCGCCAAACCTTACGCCAGACCATTGCCGGATCGTCACTGCGATCATGGGTACCTGCGGCCTCTACGAAGATTCGGGGCGGTTTGCGGTCACCGCAGGGTTGCCCTGTAAGTCGGGGGTAAGTGGGGCGCTGCTGGCGATCGTGCCGGGGCAGGGCGCGATCGCGTGCTACAGTCCACCTTTGGATGCCAAGGGGAACTCGGTGGCGGGCCTCTGGCTGGTGACCCAACTGGCAACCAGCTTACACCTGAGTGTGTTCTATCGCGATTCTGCCTAGCGAGGGGCCGATCGCCGTGTGACGATGAATTACCGGGTACGCCGATCGCCTAGCTAACCCGTTTCCAGGATTCCCTCGATTCGCTAGGGTATGATCGCAAGCCAGCCCTTTTACTGGTAACCGGCATGTCTGTGTCCCCACCAGCTTGGAAGCTGGGCGGCATCCTGATCACGGGGGTGCTGGCGATCGCAACAGCGTCGATTTTCATTCGCCTTGCCTTTCTGGCGGTCCCCACGGCGGGGGTTGGCTTCAGCCTCGTCCTGGCGGCTTCGCGGCTGGTGATCGCGGCCCTTTGTCTTCTACCTGCCTGGTGGGAACTGCGCACGATCCAACCCCAGTCCCCAGCCATCCCCTATGCCCTGGCAGCGGGCACTTGTTTGGCGGTCCATTTTGCCCTCTGGATCACGTCCTTGGCCTATACGTCGATCGCGGCATCTACGGTGATTGTGACGACGAACCCTGTCTGGGTGGCACTGCTGTCCTGGTGGGTGTGGCAGGAACGTCCCCACCGCCGCACCTTTTGGGGGATTGGGATTGCCCTCAGTGGCGGGGTCTTGATTGCCTTTGGGGATGCCCAGGGGAGCGCAGGCAGTCAACCGTTGTTGGGCGACGCACTGGCCCTGGGGGGCGCTTGGGCCGCTAGTCTCTATTTTCTGTTGGGGCGTGAAGCGCAGCGGCAGGGTTTAGGAATTGCGGTCTATGCCGCGATCGCCTATACCACGGCGGCTTTGCTCCTGGTGCCACTTCCCCTCCTGGCGGGCGCAACCTACTGGCCCCTGCCCGCGATCGTCTATGTCTACATTGTCCTGATGGCCCTGTTGTCCCAGGTGATTGGTCATACCAGTTGTAACTGGGCAATGCGTTGGACCTCCCCCACGGTGGTGGCTTTGGCCTTGCTACTGGAACCGGTGGGCGCAAGTGCGCTGGCCTGGATCATTTTTCAGGAGGTGCCAGGTCTCCTAGTGCGCTGGGGGGCTTTGATTTTGCTCGTGGGTGTGGCGATCGCCGTCTTGGGGCAGCGATCGCCCCCTTAATGGGCTAACTCGCGGCGAGCTAGTTCACGGATCACAGGGAGAACCAGGACGGTTTATACAGCGATCGCCAATCCGCTACCCCCAGAGAGAATGACTGGCAGCACAGTGGCAGAATCGTTATTATCTACAGGTCTTTGGAAGGGTTATAGCAGCGATCACCCGGATCAGACTCAGGTTGAACCGCAGCGACGATCGCGGCTTTGGGTACGCTAGGGTAGAGGAACTGGGACGACCTGCCCTGGACGTGAAGCTGGGATTAGGACGGGATTATTTCGACGGGATTACCACGAGAGCAAGGGCTTATGTTACGGCGATCATCGAAGTCACTGAAAAAAATCCAACTTCCGCGTCTGGCCGGTCTAGGTCTGGCCCTCGTGCTGGGTGGGATTCTCGTTGGGGCAGGTGCCCGTATGAATCGCGATGGGTTGTGGACACTGTGGGGACAGTCGTCTGTGCCGACACTGCAACCATCGGTGACCGCAGAATCCACCCCAGTCTTGCGTCTAGTCCCCCTGGGCCGAGAGGCCCGGTATCCCTATTTATTGGAAATGGCCCAGGGGCGGCAGTCGCCCGATCGCGAACAGGCCCGCTATCTCTTAGCGAGTGACTTGATCGACCAGCGGCGGGGGAAGGAAGCCTTGCCCTGGCTGGCGGGACTGGAGCAGGCTTATCCGGTGTTGGCTCCCTATGTGGCGCTGAAGCAGGCCCAGGCGTACCAGGTGAGTGGCTTGACGGGAGAGGCGACGGCGGCTTGGCACTCCTTGCTGGAGCGTTACGGGGAGCATCCCAATGCAGCGGAGGCACTCTTTCACCTAGGACAAGATCAACCCCAGTACTGGGATCAGGCGATCGCCCAATTTCCCGCCCATCCCCGCACGGTGGAGATTGCCCAAAAGCGGCTAGCGGCGGACCCGAACTCCCTGCCCCTGTTGCTGTTGGTGGCGGAACATGGGCACTATCTGCCGAACTATACAGCCTTGCTGGATCAGTTGGTGAAGGAAGACAGCGGCCAGTTAAAGCCAGCGGATTGGGAAAGTATTGGCTTTGGCTATTGGGAAAAGCAGTTCTATGGCAGTGCGGCGGCGGCCTATGCTAAGGCGCCGGCGAATCCGGAAAATTTCTGGCGGGCGGCACGAGGTGCCCAGTTGGCGGAACGGACGGTGGCGGCGATCGCGGGGTATGAAAAGCTGGTGAAAACGTTCCCCAATAGTCCCCAGGCGGGGCGGGCGCTGTTACGGTTGGCGGCGTTGGCGCCCAATTCCCAGGCGGCGATCGGGTATCTGGATCAGGCGATCGCCAAGTTCCCGGACCAGGCGCCGGAGGCGCTGTTGGCGAAGGCGAAGCACCTGGAGGCGCTGGGGAGTGCCCAATCGGCGGCCCAGGTGCGCCAAACCCTGATGGCAAAGTATCCGCAATCGAATGCGACGGCGGAGTGGCGCTGGCAGACGGCCTGGGGGAAGGCAAAGGCGGGGCAGATTCAAGACGCTTGGACGTGGGCGCAGCCGATTACGGTGAACAATAGGAAGAGTGAGCGGGCACCGGAGGCGGCGTTCTGGATTAGTAAGTGGGCGAGTCAGTTGGGGCAACCCCAGGCGGCGCAGGCGGCACTTGCCTATATTTTGCGGGAGCATCCGGATTCCTATTACGCATGGCGGGCGGCTTCGACGTTGGGCTGGCCAGTGGGGGATTTCACGACGGTGCGATCGCTAATGCCAGAGATTCAAAAGCCGGTGGAACGGCCTGGGTTAATGGCGGGTTCGGAGACGCTTCAGGAACTCTATCGGCTGGGCCAAAATTGGGATACGTGGACGCTATGGCAGGTGGAGTTTACGACGGCGCGGCAACCGAGTGTGCGGGAGCAATATACGGATGGCCTGATCCGGCTGGGGATTGGGGACAATCTGGATGGGATTTATATGCTGTCGAGTTTGGCGAATTGGCAGGAGGCGACGGAGAAGGAACAGGTTGATCGCATTAAGCAGACGGCGGACTATTGGCAGGCGCTCTATCCCTTCCCGTTTGCGGAACCGATTAAGAGTTGGTCGGCGGCACGCCAGTTGAATCCGTTGTTGGTGACGGCGTTGATCCGGCAGGAGTCGCGGTTTATGCCGGGGATTCGATCGGTGGCGGGGGCGTTGGGCCTGATGCAGGTGATGCCGGAAACGGCGGATTGGATTGCCCAACAGATCCAGTTGCCCGCGTTTAAGCTGCAAGATCCGGATGACAATATCAAGTTAGGAACCTGGTATCTGGACTATACCCATCGCGAGTATGACAACCATTCGCTGTTGGCGGTGGCGAGTTATAACGCGGGACCGGGGGCGGTGGGCGGTTGGCTCGATCGCTTTGGGCTGCGGGACCCGGATGCGTTTGTGGAGCAAATTCCCTATCCGGAAACAAAGGGTTATGTGGAGTCGGTGTTTGGCAATTATTGGAATTATTTGCGGCTCTATAATCCCCAGATTGCGCAACAGTTGGCCCAGAAGTCGCCGCAACAGGCGGTGTTGGCGCTGAGGTTCGATCAAGGTCAGTAGCCAATCGACAACCGGATAGGGGTTGCGTTTTTTCGTAGTTGTTGCATCTGACTTGAAAAAGCATATTAAAGGATTTTGACATGGAAGTTAGTCACCGAGAACAGATTGGCCGCTCCCTGGAGTCTTTAGGACAAGCTCTATATCCTTATCTTGAGCAGAAGCTGAAAGTTCACTATGGAGAGAGTTGGGATAAGAAAGTGTTATCGAAATTACAGGAGCCTCAACAAGGAAAACAGAAAAAACAGAAAAACAAAGATACCTTACGCGAAGATGTTTCTGTTTTGTTGAAAATCTTAATCAGAGAATGGGATTTCTTCAAGGATGCTTTCAGCCAATCCGATCGTGGACTTGTCAGTGAATTGATTGAAATCCGTAACCAATGGGCACACCAATTTACCTTTTCTACAGATGACACCTATCGAGCAGTAGATAGTACATTAAGGTTGCTTAAATCCCTAGCCCAATTAACAGATGTTGATCAACAGCTAATTGACGAGGTTAACAAACAGCGACAGGATATTCTCCGTCTTTTAGCACAAGAACAACCCAGGCAGGAAACCAGAGTAACGTCTGTTTCCCCTGCTGAGGAAGCCCGTATTAGAGAAAGGTTCCGTCAGTTATTGGAACGCCTGCCATTCCGCAATGCTGCTCTCTTGAAACAAGCCCTAATCCACACTTCCTACAAGTACGAAAACCCCAATACGGGAGAAGACAATGAACAGTTAGAGTTTTTGGGAGACGCATTACTGACATTTCTGAGTGCTGATTTCTTGTATAAGCGTAACCCAGATTTACGGGAAGGTGAAATGACCACTCTCCGTAAGAATTTAGTTGACAATTCTCGGCTAGCACAATTCGCTGAACAATTACAACTCGGTCAATGGATGCAACTAGGTAAAGGTGAAGAGCTTAGTGGAGGACGTACCAAGCCATCATTATTGAGTAATGCTTTTGAAGCCGTTGTCGGAGCTTATTACTTAGATTCAGGGATTGAAAAAGTGCGTGAACTGGTTGAGCCACTGTTTGCTAGTGTTGCCAATGCAATTCCTAGGACGGAGAATACCATCCCAATAGTCCAAGATGATCCGATCAGCGAGTTGCAGAGAGTTGTTCAAAGGCCCAATTTTGCTAACAATCCTAACCGTCAAGTGCCTGATTATAGTAGATGCGATCGTTCGGGGGGAACCCAGCATCAGCCTGAGTTTACCTGCCTTGTTTACCTTGGCGATCGTGAACTGGGTAGCGGTCAGGGGAGTAGTAAACAAGAGGCTAAACGAAAAGCTGCTGAAGATGCGCTAAGAAAGCTTGGTAGACTATAGAGATTTTAATGGCAAAAGGGGAAATGATACCTAAAATGCTATGCGGCAAATACGAGCGAAGAAATACTGTCCTTGCCGAGTGCATCGAGAGCACTTCTTGCAGATAAATTGCTAGAAAGCCTGGAGTTCGACACTGACTCAGCAATTCACGCAGTTTGGATAACTGAAGCCAAGCGCCGACGAGATGAAGTGCGAGATGGTTCTGTTGAACCGATTCCAGGTGAAGATGCTCTAGCTCAGGTCAGACGGCTAATTGAGTCATGAGGTATGTATTTTATCCTGAAGCACTGAGTGAGTACGCTGAAGCAGTTCAATACTATGCAGAGAGTTGAGGTTGCTCAAGTGTTTATCAACGCGATTGAGGATACGGTCTATCGGATCAGGGAAACCCCAACCCGCTGTGCTGCGATCGATGAAACCGAAAGTGATTCAAGCTGCCAACCGCCTAACACTTCATTGATGGGAGTTCAAGGTGACTTGCCGCAATTTCCTCCGCACAACTCCACCGTTCATCGCTTTGTGTTCAAGAGGAATGGGAGAAAAACTAGATAGCCAAAGCGATAATGGATAGAGTCAGTATGAGATGACGCGTAGGGAAGTGATGACTGAGTTACTTGGATGACTGAGTTACTTGATCGTGCGATCGCTAAGTTACAAACTTTGCCCGACAGTGAGCAGAACGCAATTGCTGCCATTATCCTGGAGGAAATTGAAGACGAGCGTCGTTGGGATGAAGCATTCTCTCGCTCTCCGGATATTCTTGCCAGACTCGCAGCTTGAGCAATGGCCTTGAGCAATAGCTGAGTATCATGCTGGTGCAACTCAGGAACTTAATCCAAAGACGCTGTTCGGAACGACGTTAGGCGGATACCCCTGGGACAGACCAATCATAGCCAGCTGTCGCGCGTGGATAGCCGGAGTCCCGGTGCAGCGATTGGTGTAACCAGGGAGGAGGAGTCCCCTGGAGGACCATACAGAGCCGATCGAGGACCTCTGTCATCGTTTCCAACTCAGAAATAGCCTGAAGGGGGGTGATGGGGTGCTGCATCAGGTGCCCGATCGCCCGATCGCGCAGGTCAGCCACATAGACGAGGGTGCAGTCAGCGATCGCCGCAATTTTGGCAGCTAGGGAATCCGGATGGCCCTGGGTAGTGGGATAATTGGGAAACTCCAAGGTCTCTAGCCAGCGATAGCCGTGGGCCGACACCTCATAAACCACAATTTGGCTTGCCCAACCCAAGGGGGCATTGATGTGTACCCGATCCTGCGTGGTAAATGCAACTTTCACAGCCTAACCCCTCCCTAACCCCTTTTAGTGTGGTGATCATGGGCTATTCCCTAACGGGAGCGCACCGATCTCCCCCGCTAGGATGGCTATAGTTATACCCAACGATCGCAGGCTAAGACTGCATCGAAAAGTACATTAGAAAGTTCATTAGATGCGACATGCGGTGCGTGCGGTGCGTGCCGTGGGATATGCAGCGTGACCTTCAGTGCATATTAGGTGCGGGTGTAGTGGAGCAGGGTTTCCAGACGATCGATGACCGAGGTGTCCCGCTCCGACAGGGCACTAGCCGTGAGGGCTTGCCACAGTTGGGGCAGGGTGCAGGTGCCCTCGATTTGGTTCCTGAGGTTGCCGTCGGGAGAGATATGTTCGATAAACACCTGGAAGCATTGGGCCGCGAGGGTTGGGTCAGGCAACACGCCGCAGAGGATACACCACAACAATTCGTAGTGGATCATAAAAATGGGTTCTTCATCACCGGGGGCTTCTTCGCTGGCAACGTAGAGCATCCGCACAATGCCTTGTTGGTAGGGTTCGGCCAGGGCGGCTTCGGCGAGGGCATTGGCTAATACGGTTTGATCAAAGACCAGCAGACCGGGGGTAGGGGTATCGGTATCCGAGTCGAGATCGGCTTCAAATTCGTCAAGGTCAGTACTGGCAGGGGCATACCCAATGGGTTGGTAGCGGAGCAGTTCCGCAAGGGCAGCTTCCGGGTCCGTGGGTAAAAACTCCCAGAGGGCGATCGCGGCTTCCAGCATTTCGGTGATGTCAGCTTTGGGGCAGCCGTTGGCATCCAGGAAGCGATCGTCAAAGGCCGTTGTCCAGGTTTGCCAAAAGCTCTGTTCATCGCAGGGCTGGCCACTGGCCTGGAGATTGGCGAGGGCATCTTGGCCACTGAGGGCACTGATCACCTGATGCAACTTCAGGCGCAGGCGCGTCTCACGGCGGTTGAGGGGGAGGTGGGTTTGGTTGACAGCAAACTGTTGCAGGCTGTCGTAGAAACTGAGGTTCATGGGAGTCGCTCATGGGTAGGGGGATTTTCACATTTCTATTACTAGAATGCCTTAAACTAGGGCTTCAGCATACGCGATCGTGTCTAAGTTGGCATCAAACTCAAAAAACCTTTAAATTTGAGCCGCTTCCGCCGGAAATTCCGACACAAAGAGAGACACAAACTCGAAATCCTGACGATTATTCCTACCTGTTAATCAAGACCCCGATCGCGGCGTTGCAGTTCCAGACGCATCCGGAATGCCATCAAGAAACGCACCAACAAGAAACGCCTCAACGGTGACCCTAGGGGCAATGGCCCGAATCCAACCCGCTTGAGTCTCAAGGGTCCCCGGTTGGAGCATCCGAGCGATCCCATCGACGATATTACCGGAAAGCTGAAAATTCATGGTTACCCTCCTAGCATTCAGCCCCCGCTCACCGGGGGAATCAGGACAACCTCATCTCCTGGTTGTAAAACCGTTTCTGGTTCAACAAATTGCCAATTAATCCCAAAGCGGGTCACACGACGCCATTGTTCCAGTTCCGGATGTTCCGCCAGTAAGCGATCGCGCACGGCTGCTACAGGCGTTCCCTGGGGGAAGGTCAGGACCAGTTCCGGCACCCCATAGGCTTCCTGATAGGCCGCGAACAGTTTGACAGTGATTGATAGGGCTTCGGTCATAACGGTTGAGAGCGTTAAGGGCTGATAGGGGAGACAATACACCCATCCAATTTCCGCGATCGGCTCGGTATAATAGCCTTGCGTTGTATGAGAGACAGACTCAAGATCAACTCAAGATCACAAGATCAATTGATCCCTATGGTCAGAAAATCCGCAAAATCCCTGGAGGCGAATGAGTCGCAGGCTGAGGCTTGGACCTATGAGGAGGCCGTGGCTCAGGTGGAGGCGATCGTGGCTCGGATTGAGTCAGGGCAGCTAGATTTAGCCGATGTCTTTACTGAATTTGCCACAGCGGTGAAGCAATTGCAGCGCTGTCAGGATTTTCTCGAACAAAAGCAGCAAGAAGTCGATCTGCTGATCGAAACCCTGGAAGACCCTTCATCGGTGGGGTAGGTGTCTTGCCGGTCGCGTTTGCTGGTTCGCCTGACGGGGCAGAGACCCAGCCCACACGATCGCCATGCAAAATTATTTTTCTAGGCGGACCGCATACCATTGCAAATATTTCCCTGGCCCCATGTCAAATTCGCAAGTGGTATTGAGCAGGTGTTGGGCTTGGGCGGCGATCGTCGGAAGGCGCTGTACATCGGGTGGCACATTGTCTGGGTGGGCGACTAGCACGGCTTTGAGTTTTTCCAGCATGGCTGCTGGGGTCAAGAATGCTTCTGGATGTTCAGACTCTAGTACGACGTAATAGTCTTCTTGGTAAAGAATAGGATCAGGCATGGGGGGCTAGGAGCTATCAGATAGGCAAGTTCTAGTGTATCCCTTGTCGCTTGTAGTGCGGGCTTTAGCCTGCAACAACTGAAGTCGTTACTACGTGCGCGCAGCGTCTCCGCAGGAGAAACGTTGCCAAACTTGATGTTTACTGTACTAGCCCCCAGGGCGTTGTCTCCCCTACCCTCAGCAGCTACCGTAACCAAACGCTTACCGCTGCCATCTTCCCCGACATGACCAACCCTAGCGGCACACCGCTACCAGTCACTCTAGACAAGATTCGGTTGGCTAGAATTGACTGTATTCACGATCGGCTCACGCTCGGAGGCTGCCGGTAAACTTCCTCTAAAATAGAGACGGTTAATAATAAAAACGGTCAATTGCTGCGGTTAAGACTGATTAACCCAATGGCCTGCGACCCGATCGATGCCCGATCGCGGTGCAATGCCCTGGGTTAACCCTGGGTGCCCGCGTTTCCTGTTGCCTACCGACACGCCCATGCCAGCCCGGTTACAAATTAAACCAGAGGACTGTTCACCCCTCGGACAAGCGATTCTGAAATACCTGGAAGAACAGGGCATCAGCATGAACCACCTGGCGGAACTGGCGGGGATTCCCCAACCCCGGCTGCGGGGAGCCTGTTTTAAGGGCACCTGTCCTATGCCGGAAACCCTGCGTAAGCTGGCGAAGGTAATGGGCAAACACCACTTGGAACTGTATACCCTGGCCTATGAGGGGCGTATTGAAAAGCTCCCGACGGATGCGGAGGAAATTTCGGTCGATGCACTCATGCGAGAGTTGCTGGAAACGGCGCGGGAACTGGGGTTGCGGGTGCCCACTAGTCGCCCCTCGAAGGCCAAAATTCGGCGGGCACTGCTGGAGTTAGGCTTCCAGCCCCAGCGATCGGAACCATCCCTGGGCGATCGCGCAGCTTCAGCGGAAACGCGATATGACCGTAAGATTGAACCAGGCTAGCGGTCTCGATACGCCTGCGGCGTCGCGCCGCGATCGCGGCCAGCTTGCTTGCACCCGTCCTGACTCACCATGTCCCCATCCTCTCCTTGGCGGCCCGAACTGCTGGCCCCGGCAAAAAATCTCGAACGGCTTCAGGTGGCGATCGCCTATGGGGCGGATGCGGTCTATGTGGGCGGTCCCCGCTATGGGTTGCGGGCGCGGGCGGATAATTTCAGCGATCGCGACTTAGCGGCGGGGGTGGCCTTTGCCCGTGAACACGGTGCCCACGTTTATGTCACCCTGAATGCCTTTCTCCATGATGAAGACCTGGCGGGGGTGGCGGACTATGGTCGCTTGCTGGCGGACCTGGGGGTGAAGGCGGCGATCGTCTCGGACCTGGGGGTAATCCGGACCCTGGGGCGGGCCTGTCCGGAACTGGCGATTCACCTGTCTACCCAAGCCTCGTGCCTAAATGTCCCAGCGGCCAAGCTCTGGCAACGGGCGGGGGTGAAACGCATTATCGCGGGCCGGGAGTTAAGTATTGCGGCGGCGGGAACCCTGCAACAACAGGCGGCGATCGCCGTGGAGCTATTTATCCACGGGGCCATGTGTATGGCCTACTCCGGCCACTGCACGATTTCCAACTTTACCGCCGGGCGCGACTCCAACCGGGGGGGCTGTATCCAGTCCTGTCGCGAACCCTATGTTGTCACCCCAGGGACTCTAACCCCGGCGCAGCAACCTGCCCCCACCCTGGCGACGTTTATGTCCTCTAAGGATCTGTGGGGCATTGGGCTAATCGGCAGCTTTTTTGAACACCGAATTGCTTCCCTCAAGATCGAAGGGCGCATGAAGTCAGCCTTTTATGTGGCGATGACGGTCAAAGCCTATCGACAGGCGATCGATGGCTATGCTGCTGGTCAGTGGACACCTGAACTCCAGGCCCAATTGGCGGCGGATCTGCGATCGATTCCCCATCGCGATTACTTCACGGGGTCCCTCGCCACACCAGCCGGTCCGGATTCGGTGTTTGGGCAACTAGGGGGGATCAATACGGGGGAAGCAACCTATGTCGGTAGGGTGATCGATACCACGCCCGATTGGATCGTCCTCCGGTTGGCGGAACCCCTGCGGGTGGGCGATGAGATTGAGATTATCCCGTTCCAGGGTGCCCCAATTCCCTGGCGAGTGACCCGGCTGTTGTCGGTCCTAGGGGAACCGCGATCGGCCATGCGGCAGGATGGGGTAGCTTGCTTACCCAAGTCGGATTGTTCCGCTTTCCCAGACGCGATCGATCAAGGGCGTTGCGAAGCTATCGTTCGTTCTATTGCCCGCTACAATGTCGTGCGGTTCAGGGGTGTGCCGTTCAGGACACCAAACTGGTCTCCAGACGACGGCATCCCTGAAGCCCCAGGGCAGGGTTCTCCCGATAGGCCACTTCCGGCACCCAAACGCTAATGGCTTGCTGAGCGTCTACATAGTACAGGTATTCCACTGTGGGATCGTAGTGAATGCTAATCCGCAGGTTAGAAAAATCGTCTTCGCAAAATTCAAACCCAAAGCGGACGGTAATTTGGGCCAGCAGGCATTCCGGGGTATACAGGTGTTCACCGAGGGTCGCCCGCTCCTGGGTAAACTGCTCGACGAAGGGTTGCAAGATGGGGAGGATACGATCGGGTCCCCCATTACGACAGGCATAGATAATCGCAGGATTTCCCTCAACAATAATGTGGCACGGGATAGGCATGCCGCTCTCACTCCTGATAGGTCATTCAAATCCAACGGTTTAGCAATTCTCCGAGGGAAACGCTACGCGATACGCCTTCGGCGTCGCCAAGCTATCGCCCCTGTGGAGCAACCAGATCCAGCTTAGCGGATAAATTCCTGTCCCACCTGGGTATCCTCAAGATATCGGCAATGATGGGTGCATGAGGTGGTCTTAGGTGGCAGCACGCGCCAGGGAGGAACGATGCACAGCAAGGGCACGGTTTTGATCGGGATCTGTCTGGGGTTAAGTTTAGGCAGTTGGGGGGCGATCCCTAGGGCGGTTGGGCAAGAGCACGCGGACTGTTTTATGCTGGATGCCCAAGGCAATAAGATCTCCCTGGGAAGTCTTTGTGGGATAGAGGGGTCGCCAACGACCGGCACAGGGCGCAGATCCCCGGCGGCTTTGCCAACAACGGTGCCCCAGTCCTCACCGTCAGGCAGTGCGCCTGCGCCAGGGACCCCAGTGGTATCACTGGCGAGTCAATGCCAACAGTTACAAGGAACGATCGATCGGCAAATCGCAGCGTTGCGCAATTTCCAACCGCAACCGGGGGCAGGAGGCATGGGCTTAGGGGGGCTGATCCCGCTGATTCAAGCATCGAGCCAGGAGTTGCGGGCGTTGCCGTTGCAGGATGCGAATTTACAGCAATGGCGATCGCGCCTTGTCCAGCAGTATCAGCGGGGCAGTGAGATGCTCCAGGCGTTTCTGGGTGAAGGGGGCCTGGAACAATTGATGACGAAGTTGCTCGAAAGTTTGGGCAGTGCGATGGTGGAGATGGTGGATGGGATGGCCCGGAGTATGGGCGCTCAGGTGCCGCCGGAGATGCGCCAGGAGATGACCCGCAAGCTTGATCCGAGTCAGGGTCAATGGCCGTCCCGTTCAGGCCGGGTCTCGATCGGGGAACCGTCGGTTTCGGTTTCGAGGCGTGAAGCGCTCGACCCAGAAACCCAGGCGATCCTAGATCAGATCAACGCCTACTGTCGGCGTTACTAGGCGGATGGTTGGACGATCGCGGCGACTTGGCGATTTTGGACTTCTAAGTAGATCAACAGGGCGTTGATATCTGCCGGATTAACCCCGCCAATGCGGGAGGCTTGCCCGATCGTCAAGGGGCGAATTTTGGCCAACTTTTCCCGTGCTTCCATTGAAAGGGTACCAATGGCAAAATAGTCGAGTTCGGGCGGTAGGGGGCGATTTTCTTGGCCGGCAATCTGGTCGATTTGTTGTTGTTGACGGTGGAGATAACCGGAGTATTTAATCTCAATTTCGGTGGCTTCCCGTTCGCGATCGCCCAGGGTTGGATCGCCTAACCCATAGTGATCGAGATCGACATAATGGAAACCGGGCCGCCGGAGTAAATCGGCCAGGGTAATTGAGCCGCGAATCGACTGACCCATTTCGGTGGCTAACTGTTGGCCAATGGGATCATGTTGCTTAATACGGGTGCTATAAAGACGTTCCTTTTCAGCGGTAATGTGGGCTTGCTTTTGGGTAAACTGCTGCCAACGGCGATCGTCGATGAGGCCAATTTCACGACCGACGGGGGTGAGGCGTTGGTCGGCATTATCTCCCCGCAGGACGAGACGATACTCCGATCGCGAGGTCAACATCCGATAGGGTTCGCGCAATTCCTTCGTACACAGGTCATCGATCAGGGTGCCGATATAGCTTTGCTCGCGGGGGAAGACGATCGGGGCTTGCCCTTGGACGAGACGGGCGGCGTTAATCCCGGCGACGAGTCCTTGGGCAGCCGCTTCTTCGTACCCGGTGGTGCCGTTGATTTGGCCCGCACAGAACAGCCCCGCAATCTTTTTGGTCATCAGGGTGGGGTAGCACTGGGTGGCAGGCAGGTAGTCGTACTCGACGGCGTAGGCCGGTCGCAGCATCGTGCAGTGTTCCAATCCCGGTAGGGTCCGCAGGAGGTGCAGTTGCAGGGTTTCCGGTAGCCCGGTGGAAAAACCCTGGATATAGAGTTCCGGGATGTCGCGGCCTTCGGGTTCAATGAAAATCTGATGGCTTTCCTTGTCGGCAAAGCGGACGATTTTATCCTCAATGCTGGGGCAGTAGCGCGGTCCCTTGGCTTCCACCCAGCCGCCATAGACGGGGGACAGGTGCAGGTTTTCGCGGATGAGACGATGGGTTTCGGCGGTGGTGCGGGTGAGGTAGCAGTTCATCTGTTCCCGTTCCACCCAGGCATCGGGGTCAAAGCTGAACCACCGGTTATCGGTATCGGGCGGTTGTGGCTCCATGCGGCTATAGTCCACCGATCGCTTGTCCACCCGTGCAGGGGTGCCGGTCTTGAGGCGATCGGTTTCAAAGCCGAGGCGGTTAAGGGTTTCAGTCAGCCCGATCGCGGCAAATTCTCCGGCCCGTCCGGCTTGCATGGATTTATTCCCCACCCAAATGCGCCCGCCCAAAAAGGTGCCGGTGGTTAGGATCACGGCCTTGCAGGCGAAGGCAACACCAAAGTAGGTTTGCACGCCAATAACGTCATCATTGGTTCCCAAAACCAGATCGGTGACCATACCTTCCCGCAGGATGAGATTAGGCTGGTTTTCGACAATGCCCTTCATGACGGCGGCATATTCACGCTTATCGGTTTGCGCCCGTAAGGCCCAAACGGCGGGACCCCGTGAGGCATTGAGCAGGCGTTTTTGGAGGTAGGTGCGATCGGCCATTTTGCCAATTTCACCCCCCAGGGCATCGACCTCATGAACCAGTTGCGATTTGGCCGGTCCCCCCACGGCAGGGTTACAGGGTTGCCATGCAATTTTGTCCAAGTTCAGGGTCAGCAACAGGGTGCGACAACCGAGGCGGGCGGTGGCGAGGGCGGCTTCACAACCCGCATGACCGGCACCGACGACGACGACATCGAAGCAATCTTGGGTTTGTTGCGTCTTCGGGGTAACGGGTTCGGTTGGGGCAGAGGGGGCAGCAGTCAGCATGGTTATCCGATGGGGAGTGCTCACTTGCTATCTTAACGAAAACTGGTTTCGGTTCATTGACTAGGTAATGATACTTTCCGCGATCGCTGCGGCGGAGAAGCGTGAGTAAAAACCTGAAACTAATTTAAAATCATCCATCCGGGGGACGACTTTGCCCAGGAAATTGGGCACACTATTAAGTAGAAACTGAATAATGATTCAGGCTGTTGAAGGAGGCAACCATGCGCTTAAGATTCTTAGCAGCAACAGCCGTCGTGGCAAGTTTGGCCCTGACCGCAGCGGCGATCGCGGCAGACCCCGCCCAGGTCGAGCAATTATTGCAAACGGGGGCCTGTCCTGCCTGTGACCTCACGGATGCCAACCTCCAAGGTGCCCATTTAATCGGGGCGGATCTGCGATCGGCCAACTTGGTGGGAGCGGACCTCCGGGAAGCCAACCTGGAAGGGGCGGATCTCACGGGAGCCGATTTAACCGGGGCGAATCTGAGTCAGGCATTTTTTACGAATGCGAGTCTCAGCTATGCCACCCTGGTCGATGTGGACTTTACCCAGACACAACTCTATCATGCCAACCTCCGGGGGGCAACGCTGATTGGGTCGAGTCTGGAAAACGCTGTGATTTATGGGGCCAATGTTCATGAGGCCCAAACGGAATTGCCCTAGGCTGAGTCGGGGAAGAGAGTAAACGGTGATCCCTGCATTAATGGCATTGACTGTATTCAGGCTATAAACCACATCCACTGGAGAGAGAACTAAGTAGCCGATTTTTTCTAAAAACTAGAGGTTTAAGTAGATGACTAAAAGCTTTTTCAAGCTTGTGGCTATCACTTGTTTTGCTCAGATATGGCTCTTTAACATCGCTGTTCATAGCTCTGAAAGATATGTCCCTCCCATTAATTTTGACTTTGATTTTGATGTTGCTATACCCGCGATTGGCAGAGTAACGATTCGCAAAAATATTCGTCATCTTCCGAATTCAAGGCTTTTTTCTAATTGTCCTGAAGGCACAAGATTAAATCAGTTTGCCGAAAGCACCACCTACTTAGTTACTATTTGTTCAGATGAGGAAGATCTTAATGAAGACAAGTATTGGATACAGCTTAATAAAATTACAGGCGAGATCAAAAATCTAATCGCTTTCTATCCAACCTACAGAGAGCTGGGTCCTTCCTGGAAAGATGGTGATTTAGGTTTATACTTATATATTGATGGACGTGATCCCGAATGCGATGGCATTAATGCTTATCTTGCTAGAGGGGGTTCTTGGGAAGCTCTATGGTATCACTATGATAGATACTATGAGATGCAAGATTGTCAAGAGAAATATCGACACCGACAAATTCAGCAAAACAACTAGATTCAGCAGATCACAAATTGAACGTGGGATAGCCATCTCGGCTGTTTCAGGGGCAGGCGGGATGCCTACCCCACCATTGTTTTTAGATCTACTGATATTCACATTTTCTCTACGATATAGCAATCCCAGATGATTCATGAGAGAAGCCAATCCTATATCTACTGATAGAGATTCACTATGTCCCTTCCCATTCTCATAAATGACTTAGGATTGCTATAGATTGCACTTGTCTCCCCGTGCCCATAGCACACTATATACCCTGCATTAACTGCAATGGCTAATGTTGTCATGGCTGACATCACGGGAGATAGCCCAACGGCAAAGTCGCTACACTGGGGTCAGGATAATTTGCGGGGGAGTCGCCACGGACCATGCTCCAACTCAAACGCTGGCAATGGGTTGTTTTAATGACCCCGATCGCCGCGATCGTGCTCTTTGTCTTAATCGCAGCGGGTCAACAAATCCATCAGTGGGGACTGAGTTGGATTTGGGGTGTCTTCATCCTGGTCCTCGTCGGGTGGCGATGGTTGCTGGTGCATTGGACGCAAGCCCAACTGGTTGCAATGTCGCCCGTATGGCCGCCCCTACCGGAGATGGCTCCCTCCCCCGATGCAGCACCTACAGCCCCCCCGTCGGAAGCCGTCCAGCAGGCAGAGCAGGCCATCCAAGCGATTCTGGAAGCGGCCCGTCAGGATCGGCCCCTCTGGGAAGATTGGCCCCGGTTTTGGCAGCGTTGCCAGGAGGTCCTCACGGCAGTGGCCCACGTCTACTACCCGACGGTGAAGTATCCGCTGCTCCATATCTATGTGCCCGATGCCTACCAATTGCTGCGGGGGACGGTGGATGATCTCGATCGCTGGATGCAACCCCTACAGCCCATTTTGAACCAGGTGACGGTGGGGCAGGCGTACCAAGCCTATGAGGTGTATCAGCAGTTGGAACCCTCGGCCCGTAAGCTGTTGCAGGTGTGGAACTGGTCCCAATGGTTGCTGAATCCTGTGGCGGCGGCAGCGCGTCAGCTTAGCCAAAAGTCGAGTGATCAGGCGACCCAGCAGTTGGTGGTGAACCTGGGGCAAATGCTCCGACAAGCCGCTCTCCGCAATTTGGCCCGACAGGCGATCGCCCTCTATAGCCGCACCCCCCTGACCGAACCGGTGCCCAGTACGCCCCAACCCGTTGCTATTGCCCCGAAAACCCAAACGCTGCGGGAAATTTTGGATCGGGCCGAACCTCCAGAGACGATCGCCCAACAGCCTGTCAATATTCTCTTGGTGGGACGCACGGGGGCGGGGAAGAGCAGTTTAATTAACACCCTCTTTCAGGCCGATCGAGCCACGGTGGATGTGCTGCCCAGTACCGATCAGATCCAGACCTATCAGTGGCAGTTGGATGAGGGGGAACGCTTAGATCTTTGGGATACCCCTGGCTATGAGCAGGTGCAGGGAGAGGACCTGCGCACCCAGGTGTTGGACTTTGCCCATCGGGCCGATATCCTACTCCTGGTAACGCCAGCGCTTGATCCTGCGCTACAAATGGATCTGGCCTTCCTCAAGGACATGAAGACCCAGGTGAGTGACCTGCCGACGATCGTCGTGGTGAGCCAGGTGGATCGGCTGCGGCCCCTGCGGGAGTGGTCCCCGCCCTACGATTGGCAATGGGGAGATCGGCCCAAGGAAATCGCGATCCGGGAGGCGACCCAATACCGGGCGGAGCAGTTGGGGGATTGGTGCGATCGCCTGTTGCCGATCGTGAATCAGGCTGGCCCGCGATCGGCCTGGAACAGTGAGGCGCTGGCGATGACGTTGCTGGAGTTGATTGATCCCGCGCAGCAGCAGCGCTTGGCCCGCTTTTTGCGCGATCGCGAGGCCCGTGTGGTGGCGGCGGCGAAGATCATTGACCACTACACCTTCCAGATGACCACCAGCCAAGGCATCACCAGCCTGCTGAAAAGTCCAGTGCTTCAGTTTCTCTCGACGCTCACAACGGGGTCCCCTGCCCTAGCCTATTTATTGGCAGAACAGATCCCGATCGAGCAACTGCCCCTGGTGATTGGTAAATTGCAAATGGCCTGTGAGCTATTCTGCTTATTGAGCCGTAAGTCGGACCTGCGGGAATTTGATTTACTGGCTTTGTGGCCGCTGTTGTTGGATAATTCCGACAATCCCCAGCGGACGGCTTGGGCGTTTGGTCATGCCTTAGTAGAGTATTGGGTTCAGGATCTGAGCATTGCCCAACTGCGGGAACGGGTGCAGGGATATCTCGCCAATTACTGATCCAAGCAGAGCCGGTTTCGCTCAAATAGCGCTTAACTACAGCCTTTCCCGTACTGATGAGGTGCAATTCAATCATTAATAGTTGGGTCAATGCGGCAATACAGGACCTTATCAGTCTGAATTAGGGGTAGGAGCGGGTTTACCGGCAAGGGGATCTCCCCCCCAACCCCCGCACGCGGGGGCAGGGGGCATCCATCAAACTCGCCTGCTAGGGTCAGATCGGGGACCCCCAAGGACAGGTTTTTATTCAAATTCAGGGTGTTATAGCAATCCTAAATCATATATAAGAATTGTTATACATGAAAAGCTTGGGAAAGTTAAACGTCTGACGATGGGTCA
>OGCL01000105.1_pt1 | contig 94192 bp, 78 predicted proteins | sample 1570041 | NCBI WGS metagenome assembly OGCL01 (sample SAMN06266162, study PRJEB24511) | hot springs metagenome | isolation source: Hot spring water | place: South Africa: Limpopo | collected 2015-06-22
GGCCGGGGCTTTGCCGTGGTGGCCAGCGAGGTGCGCAGCCTGGCCGGGCGCAGCGCCGAAGCGGCCAAGGAGATCAAAAGCCTCATCACAGAGAGTGTCACCCGCGTCGAGGCTGGCAGCGCCCTGGTGGACCAGGCTGGTACCACCATGCAGGAGGTGGTGGGCTCCATCCGCCGCGTGACCGACATCGTGGGCGAAATCAGCGCCGCCAGCAGCGAACAGAGTGCGGGCGTCTCCCAGGTGGGCGAAGCCGTGACCCAGATGGACCAGGCCACGCAGCAAAACGCCGCGCTGGTCGAAGAAATGGCCGCCGCCGCCAGCAGCCTGCGCAGCCAGGCGGCGGACCTCGTCAGCACCGTCTCGGTCTTCAAGCTGGGCGCGCAGGCTGGCAGCATGGCGGCCCGCCCTGCAGCAGCCACTGCGCAGGCACCAGCAGCGTCGCTCCCTCCGTCGCCCGTACCTGCACCGCCCCCCCGCCCCGCCCTGCGCAAGGCGGCACCGGCGGCCAGCCGTCCCGCCACGCAAGCCAAGGCCAAGCCCGTGGCAGCCCTTCCACCCGGCACGCCCAAGGCCCCGCCTGCAAACGCGGGCAAGGACGATGACTGGGAATCCTTCTGAACATGCACACCCCGCTTGCCAACACCCGTATCCTGAGCCTGGCACTCAACCTTCCCGGCCCCGCCGCTCTTCTGCGCTGTGCGCGGATGGGCGCGCAGTGCACCAAACTCGAGCCACCTCCAGCGGCAGGCCACCCCAGCGCAGACCCCATGGGCATCTACAGCCCGGCCGCTTATGCCACGCTGCATGAGGGCGTGCGCGTTCTGCACGCACACCTCAAGACGGACGAGGGCCAGGCCGCGCTGCAGGCCGAACTGGCACACACCGACGTGCTGATCACCTCGTTCCGTCCCTCGGCGCTGTCCAAGCTGGGAATGGGCTGGGAGGCGCTGCACGCGCGCTACCCGCGCCTGTCGCTGGTGCGCATCGTGGGCGCGCTGGGAGAGCGCGCCGAGGAGCCAGGCCATGACCTCACCTACCAGGCCGAGGCGGGGCTGCTGGCCAGCCTGGAGGTGCCACCCACCCTGTTCGCCGACATGGCCGGCGCCCTGATGGCCAGCGAGGCGGTGCTGCAGGCGCTGCTGGCACGCTCGCAGCAGGGCACGGGCGTGTGCATCGAGGTGGGCCTGGCCGAAGCCGCGCAATGGCTGGCCCTGCCCCTGCAGTGGGGTCTGACAACGCCGCAGGGCGACGTGGGCGGCGCGCACGCGGGCTACCGCATCTACCCCTGTGCCGATGGCCGCGTGGCCGTGGCCGCGCTGGAGCCGCATTTCGCCGCGCGCCTGTGCGAGGCCGCCGGATTGAGCGCGCGGGGCAACATGGAGCACCTGCGCGCCCCGGCCACCCATGAGACCATCGCCCGCTTCCTGCAGGGCCAGACCCGCGAACAGCTCACGGCGCTGGCAAAGGAGCGCGACATTCCACTGCACGCGCTGCACTAAGCCATGCCAGTGAGGTCCCGGGCCACGCGGACCGCTGCGAGGCCCCGGCGAGCCCGTCCGCAGGACAATGCCCCCACCGGCACCCGCCTGGCCGTGGCGCTGATGATGCTGGCCTGGCTCGCCCTGCTGGCCTGGGGCACCTGGGCGCAGCGCCTGCCGCTGGGGTTGCTGGGTATCCTGGTGCTGCTCAATGGAGCGACCTTTTTCGCCTACGCCCTCGACAAGAGCGCGGCCCAGCGCCGCACCTGGCGCACGCCGGAGCAGACGCTGCACCTTCTTGCGCTGCTGGGTGGGTGGCCCGCCGCCTGGTGGGCACAGCAATGGTTGCGCCACAAATCGCGCAAACAGAGCTTCCGGGCCACCTACTGGGGCACGGTGGCACTGCATGTCGCAGGCCTTTCCATCGCCGTTTTGCGCCCCGGATTGCTACGTTTTTTATAGCTAATAGCGCTTGCTAGACGGGCCAAAAACCCAAAAATCCTTTGAACTTTCAGGTCGAAGCGCCTATGCAGGCGCCTGCACCGCATGCAGCAGGACGGGCGAGCCATCTGCACCCTCCGCACTTTCGATCTGCACGCCAAAACCCCACAGGCGTGCCACATGGCGCAGCACTTCCGGGGTGTCATCGGCCAAAGGACGCCCCTGGTAGGGCGTGTGGCGCAAGGTGAGGCTGCGGTCACCGCGCAGGTTCACGTTCCACACCTGGATATTGGGCTCGCGCGTGCCCAGGTCGTACTGCTGCGACAGGGTCTGCCGCAGGGAACGGTATCCCGCTTCGTCGTGGATTTCGCTGACCACCAGCTCGCTCTGGCTGGCGTCGTCATGCAGGGCAAAAAGCCGCATCTCGCGCATCAGGTGCGGGCTCAGGAACTGGCCGATGAAACTCTCGTCCTTGAAGTTGCGCATGGCATGGTCCAGCGCGGGGAGCCAGGGGGTGCCGGCGATGTCGGGAAACCAGCGCCGGTCCTCTTCGGTGGGATTGCGGCAGATGCGCTGGATATCACGGTACATGGCGAAGCCCAGCGCGTAGGGGTTGATTCCGCTGTAGGCGCGGTGACCCACGGGGGGCTGGAAAATCACGTTGGTGTGCGAGCCCAGCCACTCGACCATCACCCCGTCGCTGAGATAGCCCTCGTCGTACAGCGTATTGAGCAAGGTGTAGTGCCAGAAGGTGGCCCAGCCCTCGTTCATCACCTGACTTTGGCGCTGTGGATAGAAATACTGCGCGATCTTGCGCACGATGCGCACGATCTCGCGCTGCCAGGGCTCCAGCAGCGGTGCATTCTTCTCGATGAAATACAGGATGTTTTCCTGCGGCTCCTTGGGAAAGCGGTCCTGCTCCTGCACGACCCCGTCCTTGCCAGGGCGCGTGGGCAGGGTGCGCCAGAGTTCATTCACCTGCTGCTGGGCATACTGCTCGCGCTGCGCGCGTTCGAGCCGCTCTCGCGCCAGGGTGCGCTTGGCGGGACGGCGGTAGCGGTCCACGCCAAAGTTCGCCAGCGCATGGCAGGAGTCGATGATTTTCTCCACCTCCTCGAAACCGTAGCGCTCCTCGCACTGCGTCACGTAATCCTTGGCATAGACCAGGTAGTCGATGATGCTGGACGCGTCCGTCCACATGCGGAACAGGTAGTTGCCTTTGAAGAAGCTGTTGTGCCCATAGGCTGCATGGGCGATCACCAGAGCCTGCATGGCGGTGGTGTTCTCCTCCATGAGGTAGCTGATGCAGGGGTTGGAGTTGATGACGATCTCGTAGGCCAGCCCCATGTGCCCGCGCCGGTAGCGCCGCTCGGTGGCCAGAAACTCCTTGCCATAGCTCCAGTGCCGGTAGTTCACCGGCATGCCCACGCTGGAATAGGCGTCCATCATCTGTTCGGCGGTGATGATCTCCAGCTGGTTGGGGTAGGTGTCGAGCCCGAAGCGCTCGGCCGTGGCAGCAATGGCAGCGTGGTAGCGCTCGATCAGCTCGAACGTCCAGTCACTCGGATCGGGCAAAGGCTGCGCCGGGCGCGCTCCGGCAGGCAGGGGCTGCTCCGGCACCGTGCGATGGCGCCGTTCGCCCACGGCTGCTGTCTTCCACGGGTTGTCCCCCAGGCGCCGCTCAAGCACGGGGTAGTGGGCCATGTTCATGCTTGCACCCCCTCTTTCTTGAAAAGATCGCGAAACACGGGGTAGATTTCGCCCGGCTCGGAGACCTTGCGCATGGCAAAGTGGGAATGCAGAGGCAGCAGCTGGCTGTATTCGTCCCACAGGTTCTGCTCTTCTTCCGCCACCTGCACGTAGGCAAAGTAGCGCACCCGGGGCAGGATCTTGTCCACCAGCAGGCTGCGGCAATTGCCGCTGTCGTTGGTGAAGTTGTCGCCGTCACTGGCCTGGGCCACATAGATGTTCCAGTCACCCGCCGGGTAGCGTGCACGGATGATCTGGTCCAGCAGCACCAGCGCGCTGCTGACCACCGTGCCACCACTCTCGGTGGAGTGGAAAAACTGTTCTTCGCTCACTTCGGCGGCCTGCGTGTGGTGACGGATGAAGACGATGTCGATCTTCTCGTAGTGCCGCGTGAGAAACAGGTAAAGCAGGATGAAGAAGCGTTTGGCCAGGTCCTTGCGCGCCTGGTCCATGGAGCCCGACACATCCATCACGCAGAACATCACCGCCTGGCTGCTGGGCACGGGCACGGGGGTGCGAGCACGAAAGCGCAGGTCGATGGGATCCAGGTAAGGAACCCTGCCGATGCGCTCCCGGAGGGCATCGATATGGCGCTGCAGTTCTGCCACCGCCTCGCTGGTGCCATCGTCCTGCGCCAGCAAGGCGTCAAGCTGCGCCTGCAACGCCATAAGCTCCCGGTGCGGTGACTTCGTCAAGGCAATGCGCCGCCCCAGCGCGCCACGCATGGTGCGCACCACGGCCAGATTGTTGGGGGTGCCATCCTGGCTGTAGCCCGCACGGCGTGATTTCCACTGCGGGTTCTCGCCGATATGGGTGCGCAACAGGTGCGGCAAGGCCAGATCCTCGAAAAAGAGCTGCATGAACTCTTCCTTGGTCAGCGTGAACGTGAAGTCGTCCTCCCCTTCCCCGCTGTCGCTGGCCTGCGAGCCGCGACCGGCGCCCCCCTGGGGCCGCTGGAAGCGGTCACCCCGTACATGCTCGGTATTGCCCGGATGCACCACATCGCGCACCCCGCCCTGTCCATGGTGGAACACCGGCTCGTTGATGTCCTTGCGGGGAATGGTGATGCTTTCGGCCTGCTCGATGTCACGGATGCCGCGCTGCGACACCGCGCGGCGCACTGCGTCGGCAATCTGCTCCTTGTAGCGACGAACAAATCGCTCCCGGTTGCCCACCGATTTGTTCTTGCCTGCGAGCCTGCGGTCGATGATTTGCAGTGCCATCCGTTGCTCCGTTCCCCATGCAGGGCCTCAGGCCCAGATGCAGACCTCAACTGCTCTTGCGCACGCGCAGGTACCACTCACAGAGCAAGCGCACCTGTTTGGGCGTGTAGCCCTTGTCCACCATGCGGGTGACGAAATCCTCGTGCTTGCGCGCATCTTCCGCGCTGGCCTTGGCATTGAAGCTGACGACCGGCAACAACTCCTCGGTGTTGGAGAACATCTTCTTCTCGATCACCAGGCGCAGCTTCTCGTAACTCGTCCAGCTCGGGTTCTTGCCCTGGTTGTTGGCACGCGCGCGCAGCACGAAGTTGACGATCTCGTTGCGGAAATCCTTGGGGTTGGCGATGCCCGCGGGCTTCTCGATCTTTTCCAGCTCGGCATTGAGCGCCCCCCGGTCGAACACCTCGCCGGTGTCGGTGTCGCGGTACTCGTTGTCCTGGATCCAGTAGTCCGCATACGTCACGTAACGGTCGAAGATGTTCTGGCCGTATTCGCTGTAGCTCTCCAGGTAGGCGGTCTGGATCTCCTTGCCGATGAACTCGGCATAGCGTGGCGAAAGGTATTCCTTGATGTAACCGGTGTACTTGGTCTCCAGCTCGGCAGGGAACTGCTCGCGCTCGATCTGCTGCTCCAGCACATACATCAGGTGCACGGGGTTGGCGGCCACCTCGGCGCTGTCGAAGTTGAACACCTTGGACAGGATCTTGAACGCAAAGCGCGTGGAAATGCCCGTCATGCCCTCGTCCACCCCGGCGTAATCGCGGTACTCCTGGTAGCTCTTGGCGCGCGGGTCGGTGTCTTTCAGGCTCTCGCCATCGTACACCTGCATCTTGCTGAAGATGCTGGAGTTCTCGGGCTCTTTCAGGCGCGTGAGCACCGAGAACTGCGCCATCATCTTCAGGGTGCCCGGGGCGCACTTGGCGGCGCCCAGCGACGATTCGCGGATCAGCTTCTCGTAGATGCGGGTTTCCTCGCTCACGCGCAGGCAGTACGGCACCTTCACGATGTAGATGCGGTCCAGAAAGGCTTCGTTGTTCTTGTTGTTGCGAAACGCTTTCCACTCGCTCTCGTTGCTGTGCGCCAGCACCACGCCGTCGAACGGAATGGCGCCGAAGCCCTCCGTGCCCTTGTAGTTGCCCTCCTGCGTGGCCGTGAGCAGCGGGTGCAGCACCTTGATCGGCGCCTTGAACATCTCCACGAATTCGAGCAGCCCCTGGTTGGCCAGGCACAGGCCGCCGCTGTAGCTGTAGGCGTCGGTATCGTCCTGGGCAAAGCTCTCGAGCTTGCGGATATCGACCTTGCCCACCAGGCTGGAGATGTCCTGGTTGTTCTCGTCTCCGGGCTCGGTCTTGGCGATGCCCACCTGCTTGAGAATGCTGGGGTAGCGCTTGACCACGCGGAACTGGCGGATGTCGCCGCCATACTCTTCGAGCCGCTTGACCGCCCAGGGCGAGAGCACGCGCTGCAGGTAGCGGCTCGGAATGCCGAACTGTTCTTCGAGCACCGGGCCGTCCTCCACCGCATCGAACAGACCGAGCGGAGATTCGTTCACCGGCGAGCCCTTGAGGGCATAGAACGGCACCTTCTGCATCAGGTACTTGAGCCGCTCGGCAATCGAGCTCTTGCCGCCACCCACCGGCCCCAGCAGGTAGAGGATCTGCTTGCGCTCTTCCAGCCCCTGCGCGGCGTGGCGGAAGAAACTCACCACCTGCTCGATGGAGTCTTCCATGCCATAGAACTCGGCAAAGGCCGGGTAACGCTTGATGACTTTGTTGGCAAAGATGCGCGAGAGGCGCGGATCGTTGCGCGTGTCCACCATCTCGGGCTCGCCAATGGCGGCCAGCATGCGCTGGGCGGCCGTGGCGTAAACCATGGGGTCACGCTTGCACTCGGCGAGGTACTCGTCGATCGACATTTCCTCTTCGCGCGAACGGGCGTAGCGCGCGGCGAAATTGCTGATGGCATCCATACGGCCTCCTGTAACGGCACCCCTGGCGTGCTCAGAAGGTACCGCGGTGATGCAGTGGGAATCGCTACCGGTATGGCCCTTTGTAGCACCCTGGTCAGGCCTTGAACAGGGTATTTGCGGGCACATTCCGGTTTTTTTTCTGACACGCACGTCCATGGGTAGAGCGTGGCACACTGCGCAAAGTTCATGCGTGCATGCCATCAGAAATGGCGCACCGGAAAAGCGCATCCGCCACCGCGCCTTCCGCAGCAAGCCGCGCCCCGGCAGCCGACTAGTTTCTCAAGGAAAAGTGCTTAAAACACCTGCACAAAGGGCGCAAACAGCTATTATTTATATAGCAAACTGGCACAATGCTCAGGCATGCTGCCCGGCGGACTCGTCGACACCGGGCGTGAAACGCTCCAGCACATGCAGCGTCATGCCCTTGGCCAGTTCTTCCTCGCCATAGAACACCGTTCCCACGCCATCCATGCGCAGCATCTGCGACTCGTTTTCGCTGTGGGTACGAAGAACGATCTCGATGTCCGGGTTCAGCGTGCGCGCCGTTTCGACCATCTGGCGCACGTTCAATGGATCGGGCGTGGCCACCACCAGCATGGCGGCATCGGCGATATGGGCCTGTATGAGAACGGCGGGCTCGGCCGCATTGCCGGATACGGCCGCCACCCCCTTCTTGCGCAGGTCTTCGACAAGTTCGCGGTTCTGCTCCGCCACCACATACGGAATGCCGCGCGCATCCAGCGCCCTGGCAATGCGCAGCCCCACCCGCCCGTAGCCGACAAGCACCACCTGACCCTCCAGGTACTTGCGCTCGGTGCTCATCGGCAATTCGGCGTAGGGGTCGTCGCGCTGCTCCAGGCGCCGGGCCAGGTCCGAGCGCTGCAGAATCCAGCGCCGCACCGGCTCGACCGCCGCGAACAGAAAAGGGTTCAGGGCAATCGAGATCAACGCCCCCGCCAGCACCAGGCTCATGCCCTCCTTGGGCAGCAGGCCCAGCGCAAGACCCAACCCCGCGAGGATGAACGAGAACTCGCCAATCTGCGCGAGGCTCGCAGCCACCGTCAGCGCCGTATTCAGCGGGTAGCGGAAGGCCAGCACCAGGCCCAGCGCCGCGATGGACTTGCCGACGATGATGATGGCCACCACGCCGAGCACACGGGCAGGCTGGTCGAAAATGATCTGCGGATCGAAAAGCATGCCCACCGAGACAAAAAACAGCACGGAAAAGGCATCGCGCAACGGCAGCGACTCCTGGGCGGCCCGGTGACTGAACTGGGACTCCCGCATCACCATGCCGGCAAAAAAGGCCCCCAGGGCAAACGACACGCTGAACAGCTCGGCCGCGCCAAAGGCGATACCGATGGCGCAAGCCACCACCGAGAGGGTGAACAGCTCACGCGAACCCGTCTTCGCCACCTGCCACAACAGCCAGGGCAAGGCACGGCGGCCAAAAACAAGCATCAGCGCGATAAAGGCTGACACCTGCAGCAGCGTCTGGCCAATGGTCATCCACAGGGGCCGTGCATCGCCCGCACTGGCCGCCACCGGCCCGCCCAGCACCCCGGCCAAGGGCGGCAGCAGCACCAGCACCAGCACCGTGGCCAGGTCCTCGACCACCAGCCACCCCACGGCAATGCGGCCATTCATGCTGTCGAGCACGCCACGCGACTCCAGCCCCTTGAGCAACACCACCGTACTGGCGCACGACAGCGAGAGCCCGAAAACCAGACCAGCCCCCAGGGACCAGCCCCACCACGACGCCAGCCCCATGCCCAGCACGGTGGCCAGCCCCATCTGCACCACGGCCCCCGGGATGGCGATGCGCTTGACCGCCATGAGATCGCTGAGCGAGAAATGCAGGCCCACGCCGAACATCAGCAGCATCACGCCGATTTCGGACAGCTGCGCCGCCATCTGCACGTCGGCCACGAAACCGGGCGTGGCGGGGCCGATGATGATGCCCGCAACCAGGTAGCCGACCAGCGCCGGGATTTTGATGCGCTCCGCGATGAAGCCCAGCACCAGGGCGATGCCAAAGCCAGCCGCGAGCGTTGTGATCAGGGGATAGTTATGTTCCATGGCGTCCAATGGCAAGACCGGGCAGGCCCAAGATTTACGCACACACCAGACACCGATGGATCAGCCCAGCCTCAGCCAAACCATTCTGTGGGGATGGGTGCCCTTCATCAAGAACGCCCAGCGTACCAGACGGACGGCAAGGTCTTTGCCGCACCAGCTGCGCCGAGGCCGGTCAGAGCCCGCTCAGCGGGGCTTCTTCTTCGGCCCGGGGCGTGCGCTGCCGGTGACCCGGGGCGGCAAACCGGTGTGCTGGGTCAGGATCTGGCCCGGCTCGGGCTGCGTCGGCTGCCGGTTCAGCGGATCCGGCCGCATGGTCGGAATCACGATGTACTTGCCCTTTTCCTGCTTGCCGCCACACTTGCTCACCGTCGGCTGGTAGGTGGGGATCAGGTGGTGCTTGCCATTGCCGATCAGGTCGGCGCGGCCCATGGCCTTGAGGGCCTCGCGCAGCAGCGGCCAGTTGGCCGGGTCGTGGTAGCGCAAAAAGGCCTTGTGCAAGCGGCGGCGCTTTTCGCCGCGCACCACGTCCACGCGCTCGGCCCGCTCGTCGCGGTGGATGCCCTTGAGCGTGTTGAGATTGGTGTGGTACATGGCCGTGGCCGAGGCCATGGGGCTGGGATAGAAGGTCTGCACCTGGTCGGCGCGAAAGCCATTCTTCTTGAGCCAGATGGCGAGGTTCATCATGTCCTCGTCGCTGGTGCCGGGGTGGGCCGCAATGAAGTACGGGATGAGGAACTGCTTCTTGCCCGCCTCGGCGGTGAACTTCTCGAACAGCGTCTTGAACCGGTCGTAGTTGCCGATGCCGGGCTTCATCATCTTGGTCAGCGGGCCGGCCTCGGTGTGCTCGGGCGCGATCTTGAGGTAGCCACCCACATGGTGCTGCACCAGTTCCTTGATGTACTCGGGCGACTCCAGCGCCAGGTCGTAGCGCAGGCCCGAGCCGATGAGGATCTTCTTCACGCCCTTGAGGGCCCGGCCGCGCCGGTAGATCTTGATGAGCGGGTCGTGGTTGGTGGTGAGGTTCTGGCAGATGCCGGGATAGACGCAGCTGGGCTTGCGGCAGGCAGCCTCGATCTCCGGCGTACGGCAGCCCAGGCGGTACATGTTGGCCGTGGGGCCGCCCAGGTCGGAGATGGTGCCGGTAAAGCCTTGCACCTTGTCGCGCACGTCCTCGATCTCGCGGATGATGGACTCTTCCGAACGGCTCTGGATGATGCGCCCCTCGTGCTCGGTGATGGAGCAGAAGGTGCAGCCGCCAAAGCAGCCGCGCATGATGTTGATGGAGAAGCGGATCATCTCCCACGCCGGGATCTTGGTCGCGCCGTCGTGGCGGCCGTTCTCGTCGGCATAGCGCGGGTGTGGGCTGCGCGCGTAGGGCAGGTCGAAGATGAAGTCCATCTCCGGCGTGGTCAGCGGCACGGGCGGCGGGTTGATCCACACGTCACGCGCGGTGCTGCCCTCGCCGTGCGCCTGCACCAGCGCACGGGCGTTGCCGGGGTTGGTTTCCAGGTGCAGCACACGGCTGGCGTGGGCGTAGAGCACGGCGTCGCTGCGCACCTGCTCGTAGCTCGGCAGGCGGATAACCGTGCGGTCCGCCGCCGGGCGCTTGCGCTTGGCCTCCAGGGCCGGGTTGGGCACAAAGGTCAGCGGTTTGGTATTGCTGTCCAGCCCCGGTTTTTCTGAGCCATTTTGGCCCGCAACGCCCGCAGGTAAAGCGCTATCAGCTATTGAAACAGTAGTGTTCTGCGCACCACAGCTGGCCCCCTGGCTGGCGGCCTGCTCGCTGGTGGTCTGGTAGGGGTTGATGTGCGCCTCCACCGGGCCGGGCTGGTCCACCTCGGTCGAGTCCAGCTCGAACCAGCCCTCGGTGCTGGGGTCACCCGGGCGGCGGACGAAGGCCGTGCCGCGCACGTCAGTGATGCGTTCCACCGGCTCGCGGCGCGCCAGGCGGTGGGCAATCTCGATGAGCGCGCGCTCGGCATTTCCGTACAGCAGCAGGTCGCACTTGGCGTCCACCACCATGGAGCGGCGCACCTTGTCGCTCCAGTAGTCGTAGTGCGCGATGCGGCGTAACGACCCCTCCATGCCGCCCAGCACGATAGGCACGTCCTTGAAGGCCTCGCGGCAGCGCTGGCTGTACACAATGGCCGCGCGGTCCGGGCGGCGCCCGGCCTCGGCGCCGGGGGTGTAGGCATCATCGCTGCGGATCTTGCGGTCGGCCGTATAGCGGTTGATCATGGAATCCATGTTCCCCGCCGTCACCCCCCAGAACAGGTTGGGCTTGCCCAGGGCCTTGAAGGCCTCGGCACTCTGCCAATCCGGCTGCGAGATGATCCCCACGCGAAACCCCTGCGACTCCAGCACGCGGCCAATCACGGCCATGCCAAAGCTGGGATGGTCCACATACGCGTCGCCCGTCACCAGCACCACGTCACAGCTGTCCCAGCCCAGTTGCTCCATCTCCGCCCGGCTCATGGGCAGGAACGGCGCCGTGCCAAAGCGCTTGGCCCAGTAGGGCTTGTAGCTGGTGATCGGCTTCGCCGCGCGCGGGAAGAAAGAGACGTCAACGTAGGCGTTCATGGGGGGTGCGGCCATCTGACGGGCCAATCGGGGGGTGCAAGATTTTAAGTGGCGAGCCCAATCACCTGTAGATCAAGGGGCTACAGGGCGCCTGCCAGAACCGGCAACCGCACTGCTATGCTGGCGCAGTCCCTGCTGCAACGCCGCTCCCCATGAAACGCCTCTCCCAGTACTTTTTCCGTGGGCTCATCGCCTTCCTGCCGGTGGCGCTGACCGTCTATGTGCTGATCCTCTTTGTCACCTGGGCCGAGCGCTCGGCCATGGCGCTGCTGCGGCCGGTGACGGGGGACTTCTACCTCCCCGGGCTGGGCATCGCCCTGGGCGCGCTGCTGATCGTGGGACTGGGCGTGCTGATCTCGCTGCCCAGCGCCCCGCGCCTGCTTTCCTGGGTGGAACTGCCGTTCACCAACCTGCCGGTGATCAAGAGCATTTACTCGTCATTGAAGAACTTTGCCGACTACTTCGCACCGCATGAGCAAGACGCCCAGCAGGTGGTGCTGCTCACCATGCCAGGTTCGGAGCTGGGCATCGTCGGCCTGATCACCCGCCAGAGCATGCAAGGCCTGCCCAAAGGCCTCAGCGCACTGGACGACCGCGTCGCGGTGTACCTGCCCATGGGCTACATGATCGGTGGCTACACGGTGTTTGTGCCCCGCAGCTGGACGACGCCCCTGGACATGTCCGTGGAAGAAGCCATGCGCATGGCCTTGATCGCGTTCATGGCATCGGGCAAGGGCAAGGCCGAATAGCCCGTCCCCGCTACTCCACCACCGACCGCACCAGCATGGAAAACAGCTCCTGCGAGGGCTGGTGCTTCTTTTCCCTGGCCGGGAAACGTGCGTCGTAGGCTTCCACCAGGGCCGGATCGAACCCGTATACGGCGCTGGTGTGCAGCTTCCACTGGTGGCCCGCAAAAAAGCCCGGGCGTAACTCCAGCACCAGCAACCCCAGGGGAAACTTTCCGTCCAGGCTGCAGACCCCCAGGTCCTTGCCCGTCCTGAAACCGTGCCTGCAGTAGTTGTGCGGATCACCCAGGATGAGGATGGCGGGATACCCTTGCTGCACCACCAGTGCCTTGGTGTGCTCGATCAACGCCGTGCCCACACCCCGCCGTTGCCAGGCCGGGTGCACGCACAACGGCCCGAAGGTGGCGGTCTCCACCTTCTCGCCCAGCTCGTTGACGACCCAGGAACGGGTGTACAGGATGCTGCCGACGATCTGCCCTTCCACCTCGGCCACAAAGGCCAGTTCGGGCAGAAAGTCCTCGTGATTGCGCATCACGTGGACGAGGTAATGCTCGTCGCAACCAGGCCGGTACAGGTTCCAGAACGCTTCGCGCGTCAGCGCCTCGACGATGGGGTGGTCGGCAGGGGTTTCAGGTCTGATGCAAATGTTCATGGAACGGCTCCTTCGTTATCCACAAGGCCCTTTACCGCCGCCCCCGGTACTGCCCCGGCCCCACGCCCTGCCACTGCTTGAACGCATGGTGAAAGGCGGAGGGCTCCTGGTAGCCCAGCAGGTAGCCCACCTCGGTGATGGGCATGTCCGAATGGGCCAGGTAGTGGCAGGCCAGCTCGTGGCGCGTGGCGTCCAGCAGGGTCTGGTAGGCCACGCCCGCGTCCATCAGACGGCGCTGCAGGGTGCGGGTGGACAGGTGCAGGTCATCGGCCACATCAGCCAGCTTGACGGCACCCTGCCCCAGCCGGGCCGAGATGCGCTGGCGCACCTGGGCCACGATGCCGGTGTCGCGCGGGTGGCGCGCCTGCAGCAGTTCGTCGGCATGGTTCTGCAGCAGGGGCAGCAGAGCCTTGTTGGCCTGGGGAATGGGCAGGTCCAGCAGCGCGGCCGGAAAGATGGCGCGGTGCGCCGCACCGCCCCAGCGCAGCTGTGCGCCACTGGCCCGGGCAATCGCCAGGGCCGTGGCCTCGTCACGTGTGTGGGCAAACTCCAGCACAAAACCGCTGATGGGCTGGCCCACCAGCCATTGCGCGCAGGTCTGGATGCCCGCAAACACCGACTCGGCGAGTGCGGCAGCGGTCGGGTGGTCGGGCCAGTGGTTGGCCCAGGCGTACTCCACGGTGTCACCCTGCTGAGCGAAGGACGAGCGCCCCAGGTCGTGCACCAGTGACTCGAACCGCAGCACCTGCGCCAGCGCCTCGCCCAGCGTGGGGCAGGCCAGCAGCAGGATGCCATTGACGCCGTAGGTGGTGGGCTTGACACTGCTGCCGAGGCGCCAGCCAAAGCCCTGCCCCGCGTGCGCCAGCGCCTGCTGCAACAGGGCGAGGTAGGTGGCAACGGGCATGTCGTCCTCGCCCGGCACGTCCTGGCCCAGGGCCTGCGCCAAGGCGGCAGCGGGCACGCCCTCGGCGCGGGCGGCGTCCCACAGCGTGCGCGCATAGGGGGCCACGACCCTGGGCGCGGGCGTGTTTGGCGTGATGGAACAATCGGTTGGCGGCATTGCGGAATGGCAAACGGGCGCCCGATTCCTACAGTAGCGCCCATTGTTGGGAGTATGTCATGCGACGCTGGAACGGCTGGGGCGACGACGCCACTTCGATGAACCTGGGCGAAGGTGCCCGCACCATGCTGGCCGAGCGGCTCGGCCCGGGCCACCCCGGGCAGGATGCGCGCCGCGAAGACCTGCTGGCGCGCATCCCGCCCTCGCGCCTGCCCGAGCACCCGCTGATCGACCGCAGCCCCGAGGCCCGCCTCCCCGTGGCCTGGGGCGAGAGCTATGCCGACTGGATCCGCAAGCGCCTGGGCCACCTGCCGCCGGTGCCCGATGGCGTGGCTTTCCCGGAGTCGGGCGAGCAGGTGCGCACCCTGCTGGACCTGGCGCATGCGCAGCACTGGGTGGTGATTCCGTTCGCGGGCGGCACCAGCGTGGCGGGACACCTGGACTGCCCTGCGGGCGATCGGCCCGTGCTCTCCATGCACCTGGGCCGCATGAACCGCCTGCTGCACCTGGACAAAACCAGCCAGCTCGCCACCTTCGGCGCGGGCACGCCGGGGCCGCTGGTCGAGTCGCAACTGCGCGCGCAGGGCTGCACGCTGGGGCATTTTCCGCAGTCGTTCGAATACTCCACCGTGGGCGGCTGGGTGGTCACGCGCTCCAGCGGCCAGCAGTCGCTGCGCTACGGGCGCATCGAGCAGCTCTTTGCCGGTGGCCGCATGGAGACGCCGGTGGGCACGCTCGCCCTGCCCACCCTGCCGGCCGCCAGCGCCGGGCCCGACCTGCGCGAGATCGTGCTCGGCTCCGAAGGGCGCTTTGGCGTGCTGACCGAAGCCACCGTGCGCGTGTCGCCCCTGCCGGGGCACGAGAGCTTTCACGCACTCTTCCTGCCCGACTGGGACGCCGCCGAGGCCGCCGTGCGCGCGCTGGTGCAGCAGCGCCTGCCGCTGTCCATGCTGCGCCTGTCCAACGGTACCGAGACCGAAACCAACCTGCGCCTGGCGGGCCACGAACGCCAGATCGCCCTGCTGGAGCGCTACCTGGGCTGGCGCGGCTGCGGCCAGGGCAAATGCCTGCTGACCCTGGGCGTGACCGCCGACCCCACCACCGCGCGCCACGCGCTGCGCACCGCACGCAGGCTGCTGGCCCAGCATGGCGCGGTGTACATCGGCCCGGCCATGGGCAGCAAATGGGCGGCCAACCGCTTCAAGGGCCCCTACCTGCGCAACACCCTGTGGGACCTGGGCTACAGCGTGGACACCATCGAGACCGCCGTGGACTGGCCCCAGGTCAAGCCGCTGATGCTGGCCATGGAGCAGGCCGCGCGCGACGCCTTCGCGCCCTTCAGTACGCCGGTGCACGCCTTCACCCACCTCTCGCATGTGTACCCGCAGGGCAGCAGCATCTATGCGCAGTACGTGTGGCCCACTGCACCCGGCGGCTTTGAACCCAACTTTGCGCGCTGGCGCGCACTCAAAACAGCCGTGGCCGCGCAGATTGCTGCGCACGGCGGCACCGTGAGCCACCAGCACGGCGTGGGGCGCGACCACGCCACGCACCTGGCGCAGGAGAAAGGCCCGCTGGGCATGCAGACCCTGGCCGGGCTGTGCCGCCAGTTTGACCCGCACGGCATCATGAACCCCGGCAAATTGCTGCAGGACGGTGGCCCATGGGCGGACTGAACGGCGCCTTCCCGCCACGCGCCCAGGCGCTGGCAGGGCTTTCCGGGCAGGCGTGGGATCTGGTCGTCATCGGCGGCGGCATCAGCGGCGCGGGCGTGGCGCAGCAGGCCGCCGCGCAGGGCTGGCGCGTGCTGCTGGTGGAACAGCACGACTTTGCCTGGGGCACGTCCAGCCGCTCGTCCAAACTCGTGCACGGCGGGCTGCGCTACCTGAAGGAAGGCGACCTCAAAACCACCCTGCATTCGGTGCGCGAGCGCAATCGCCTGCTGTGCGAGGCACCCGGTCTGGTGGAGCCGCAGAGCTTTCTGTTTGCCGACTGCAAGGGCCGCAAACCCAGTCGCTGGCTCATGCAGACCGGCCTGGTGGTGTACGACCTGATGGCCGGAAACCGCCGCTCGCAGGGCGGCCACTTCCACGCCGACCTGGCCGCCACGCAGATGCTCGCGCCCGGCCTGGCGCCGCCCGGTCTGCGCGGCGCGCTCGTCTTCCAGGACGCCAAGACCGACGACGCCCGCCTGGTGCTGCGCGTGCTGCAGGAGGCGCGGCGGCTGGGCGCCACCACGCTCAATTACCTGGCGGCGCAGGGGCTGACGATCGAACAGGGCCGTGTGGCAGGCCTGGAGCTGCAAGACGCCCTGGACGGGCAAAGCTACACCGTGCGCGCACGCTGCGTGGTCAATGCCACCGGCGCCTGGGCCGACCGGCTGCGCAGCGGCACGGGCGCCCCGCCCCTGCTGCGCCCGCTGCGCGGCAGCCACCTGGTCGTGCCGTTCTGGCGCCTGCCGGTGGCGCAGAGCATCAGCTTCATGCACCCGCAGGGCGGGCGGCCGGTGTTCCTCTACCCCTGGGAAGGCGCCACGCTCATCGGCACCACCGACCTGGACCACCGCGAGCCACTGGACCAGGAGGCGCGCATCACCCCGGCCGAGGTGGGCTATCTGCTGGACGCGGTGAACGACCAGTTCCCCGGCGCGCGCCTCAACCCTGCGGACATCAGCGCCTGCTACGCCGGCGTGCGCCCGGTGCTCGACGATGGCCAGAAGGATGCCTCCAAGGCCACACGCGACCATGTGGTGCGCGATGAAGCGGGCCTCATCACCCTGACCGGCGGCAAGCTCACCACCTTCCGCCCCATGGCGCAGGACGCGCTGGCCCTGGCCGCGCCGCATGTGGGCAAGCCCTTTGCGCGCAGCGATGCGCCGCTGCTCACCCCAGCCACGCCCCTGCCCCCCCGTTGGAGCCCCGCCGTGCGCCAGCGCCTGCAGGCACGCTACGGCAGCCTGGCCGACGCGATGTGCGCGGATGCCCGCGCGCAAGACCTGGAGTGCATCCCCAGCACGCAAACGCTGTGGATCGAGCTGCCCCTGGCTGCCCGCCACGAGGCCGTGGAGCACCTGGACGACCTGCTGCTGCGCCGCACGCGGCTGGGCATTCTGCTGCCGCAAGGCGCGCTGGCGCTGCTGGAGCGCATTCGCCAGCTCTGCGCGCCCCACCTGGGATGGAGCGATGCGCGATGGGATCAAGAAATCGCCCACTACCGCGCACTGGTGCACACCCACTATCAGCTACCTGATTTAGAAAAAATTGGCCTCTAGCGCTTATCCATATTGCGCAAGCAGCTATCAAACCAATAGCATTCGATCCCAGGAGACCCCATGACCAAGCCCTACCTGCTGGCCATCGACAACGGCACCCAGAGCGTGCGGGCCCTGTTGTTCGACCTGCACGGCAACCTGGTGGACAAGGCCCAGGTCGCCATCGACACCTACCGCTCGCCCGAACCGGGCTGGATGGAGAACGACCCCGAGGCCTTCTGGCAAACGCTGTGCCAGGCCTGCCAGCGCCTGTGGGCCAGCACCTCGGTGCCCAAGGAATCGATTGCCGGCGTGGTCGTCACCACACAGCGCGGCACCACGGTGTCGCTGGACGCTGACGGGCGGCCGCTGCGCCCCTCCATGATCTGGCTGGACCAGCGCCGCGCCGAACAGGCTCCGCGCCTGCCCTGGTGGTGGGAGGCAGCGTTTGCCGCCATCGGCATGCGCGATACGGTGCGCCACTTCCAGCGCGAGGCCGAGGCCAACTGGATCGCCCAGCACCAGCCCGATCTGTGGGCGCGCACCGACAAGTTCCTGCTGCTCTCGGGCTACCTGCACTGGCGGCTGGCGGGGCGCATGGTCGATTCGGTGGCCTCGCAGGTCGGCTATGTGCCGTTCGACTACAAAAAAGGCCGCTGGGCGCCGCCGCACGACTGGAAATGGCACGCACTGCCCGTGCGCCCGTCCATGCTGCCCGAGCTGGTGGCTGCGGGCACGGTGATCGGTGTCGTCACGCCGCAGGCCGCGCAGGACACCGGCATCCCCGACGGACTGCCCATCGTGGCGGGCGCGGCCGACAAGGCCTGCGAGGTCATCGGCGCGGGCTGCCTCACGCCCGAGATCGCTTGCCTGTCCTACGGCACGGCCGCCACCATCAACACCACCACGCCGCGCTACCTGGAGGCCACGCCCTTCATCCCGCCCTACCAGGCCGCCGTGCCGGGCCACTACAACACCGAGGTGCAGATCACGCGCGGCTTCTGGATGGTGAGCTGGTTCAAGGAGCAGTTCGGCCAGCACGAACAGCGCCTGGCCGACGAGCGCGGCGTGCCGCCCGAAAGCCTGTTCGACGAGTTGGTGAACGCCGTACCGCCCGGCGCGCAGGGCCTAATGCTGCAGCCCTTCTGGAACCCCGGCATCAAGGTGCCCGGCCCCGAGGCCAAGGGCGCCGTGATTGGTTTTGGCGACGTGCACACCCGCGCCCACCTGTACCGCGCCATCCTCGAAGGCCTGGCCTACGCGCTGCGCGAGGCCAAGGAGCGCATCGAAAAGCGCGGCGGCGCGCACATCGAGCGCGTGCGCGTATCGGGCGGCGGCTCGCAGAGCGACGCGGCCATGCAGATCACCGCCAACATTTTCAACCTGCCCTGCGAGCGCCCGCACCTGTACGAAACCAGCGGCCTGGGCGCGGCCATCATCGCCAGCGTGGGCCTGGGGCTGCACCCCGATTTCGCCACCGCCGTGCGCGCCATGGCGCGCACTGGCCAGGTGTTCCTGCCCGAGCCGCAGCATGCCCACACCTACGAGCAGCTCTACCGCCGCGTCTATTGCCGCATGTATGAAAGGTTGCAGCCCCTGTACCGGGACATCCGCGCCATCACCGGCTACCCTTCACACGATTGACCTGCGAGACCCCCCGCCATGAAACGCCTGCTTGTCACCGCCCTGCTCACCCTCAACGCCACCAGCCCCGTCTGGGCCTGGAGCAACCACGCCCTGGCCAATTACCGCGCCTTTGAAGGCATGCCCGAAGTGGCGCAGGCCGCGCCCGTGGCGGCCGAGCCGCTCGAAACCTTCCTGGCCGCACAAGCCCAGCCCCTTGCGCAGTTACTGACCGAACAGGACGCCTGGGCCCAGCAGCACATCGCCACCTACCCGCCACTGCCCGCCGCCCTGCGTTTTGACCCCGCCGTGGCCGCCCAGGGCCCGCAGGCCTTGCGCCACGCCTTCAAGACGGCACTGCGCATCTCGCCCCAAAGCCGGTTTGCGCTGTACGTGCAGCCCGACCCCTGGGCCGCGCCGCCACAGGCCGAACGCATGGCGCACGACCTCGTCAGCGCCCTGGCCGCGCGCGACAAGGACGGCGGCGGCCACCACTTCGTGGCGCTGCGCGCAGGCGAGATGGTGGCGCCCCTGGCCGTGCTGGCCTCGGCCAGCGACGAGCCCGATTACGGCATGGACCTGAACCTCTGGGAAGACAGCCCCTCCGACTGGGGCCAACGCTACGGCTTCGGCAAAATCCCCTTCGGCAACCCCAACCTGGACTTCTCCACCCAGGCGCCCTTTCACATGGGCTACTACCACGAGTCCCCGGTCATCTACATGGCGGCGGGCTTTCTCAAGCGCACCTACCCGCTGCTGCGCATCCACCAGTACGCAGGGCTGTCAGAGCTGGCCTTTCGCACCGGGCACCCCTACTGGGGCTGGCGCTTTGCCGGGCTGGCGCTGCACTATCTGCAGGACCTGACCCAGCCCTACCACGCCAGCCTGGCACCGGGCTTCTCATCCGCGCGGCTCATCGGCATCAACCTGCTGTCCATGCTGGGCATGCCCGGCGCCAAGAACGACATGGTCATCCTGCTGTCCAACCGCCACTTCGTGCTGGAGCGCTATGAGAGCCAGATGATCCAGGCCAGCGCCCAGGCCCGCCAGAGCGGCAGCGTGGACCAGGCCCTGCGCGACACCAGCACCGACGCCAGCCACGGCACCTGGAGCGCCAGCTATGCACGCGACACCGTGGCCCGTGAGGCCCACGCCCTGGGCCCCACCGTGACCGAGCAGATGCTGGCCAGCGTTCAACCCGGTTACGTCAACGACCCCGGCTTCGACTTCGGCGTGCACGCCAAGGCCATCGACCTGGTGGCCGAGGTCGCCAGCCAGGGCGAAGCACAGCGCCAGGTGCTGGAGTCCACCATCGCCACGCTGATGCGCAACTTTGGCGCGCACAGCCGCAACATGGTGCGCGGCATCCTGGCCAACGCAGCGCCACGCTGAGCGCTGCACGGCAGTGGGGGTAAGCTATCGCCCCCATGCCCCACACCCTGGCCGCCCCCGCGCACAGCGAACTCATCATCAAGAAAAGCCGCTTCATCGGCTGCGTGCAGCCCATGCCCGACCGCGCCAGCGCCCAGGCGCATGTCGATGCACTGTGGAAAGAACACCCCGGCGCCGCCCACATCTGCTGGGCGCTGCTGGCGGGCGGCCAGTCTGCCGCCGTGGACGACGGCGAGCCCGGCGGCACGGCCGGCCGCCCCATGCTCGACGTGCTGCGCCACCAGGACCTCGAAGGCGTGCTGGCCACCGTGGTGCGTTACTTTGGCGGCGTCAAGCTGGGCGCGGGCGGCCTGGTGCGCGCCTACACCGACACCGTGGCCCAGGCCCTGCTCACCGCGCCCAAGGTGCCGCTGCAGCGCATGAAGACCCTGCAATGCCTGGTGCCCTACGCGCAAGAAGGCCTGCTGCGCCGCGAGATCGACGCCGCCGGTGCCGAACTGGTTCAGGTACAGCACGGCACCCTGGTCACCCTGCGCCTGCGCCTGCCCGAGGCGCAAGCCGCCGCCTTCGTGCAGCGCATCAACGACATCGGACAGGGACGCGTGGGCTGGGAAGACGCACCCGCCTGAGCCAAAGGGCTTCAGAAACCCCGGGGTCTGCCGATAAAACCGCATCCCCTGCCCGGAGCCCGCCATGGACGTATCCCTCACCAGCCAAATCGTCAACACCGCCACCGCCATGGCCAGCGCAAAGGCATCCGACGCCGTCAACATCACCATGCTGAAAAAAGCACTCGACGTGCAGGAAGCCGCCGCCGACACCCTGCTCGAAGCCATGGTGCAGTCCGTGCCCCAGCCCGAACTGGCCTCCTCGGGCACGCTGGGGACGCAGCTCAATACCTACGCCTGACGCCCAGAAGCCTGCCGGACTTGTGAAATGCCGGCGGCAAATTGGCCCTAGCGGTGACCATTCCACTCCTGGTTGGGCACCGCATCGCCATAGCTCCAGACACCGGAAAAACCGGAAAAGTCGGGATTGAAGCGGAACACCATGCGGCCCTCTCCGTTGGTCTGGGTCCAGCGCCCCGTCAGCGTGTTGCCGCTCAGCGTGCCCTCCACGCGCCCCCCTTTGTGGGTGTAGGTGCCGGTCACCCGGTTGCCGCTGCGCTGCATGGTCAGCGTGCCAAACGTTGACTGGTAGGGGCCAAACGTGTCGGGGACCCCACCGGGTGCCGGATCGGGGCGGGGCGCGGGCGGTGGCGCCGGACGCGAAACCGGCGGCGGTGGTGGGGGTGCCACCACCGCATCAGAGCCCCCGGAGGAATCGTCCAAATCCATGCACACGGCACCACAGGCCTGTGTTTCGCCCCCATCAGGGTCTTTGGCCAGCAGCCACCACGACGATTTGGGATTCCCGCCCACAGCGCAGTAGCTGTTGAAGCCCCCGCTGTGCACATACGACAGTGCGCAGAAACTGTGGCTGCCCATCTGAACCCGCTTTTCACCACACCCCTGGCACTCCGCGTTGTACCAGGTCACACGCGGCGCGGCGGACACACCTCCCGCCCACAAAGCCAAAGCCACCAAAGACAAAGATCGCAGCATGAAAAGCCCTTTCTGAAACAAGCCGTAATCCAGTCTATCAACGGGCCGCCGACTCAGAAAGCAAAAGGTATAGGGCGCTTGATCAAAAGCAGCAGAGTGATAGTATTACGAACGTAATAACATTCTGAAGAGTTGCCATGCACACCCTCAAACTCACCCAGATCGGTAATTCTGTGGGCGCAGTGTTTCCGCGCGAACTGCTCAACCAGTTGCAACTGGACAAGGGCGACCAGCTCTACGTGACCGAAACCCCTGACGGCCTGCGCATCACCAAGCACAACCCCGAGTTCGCGCAGCAAATGGAGGCCGCGCGCCAGATCATGAAGAACCGCCGTGCCGTGCTGCACGAGCTGGCCAAATGAGCACCTGGGTCTGGATCCAGCGCGAAGTCATCGTTGCAGTCCATGAAATGCAGCTGGCCGAACACGGCGGCCTGGAGGGCGTGCGCGATGCCGGTCTGCTCGACTCCGCCCTGGGTCGCCCACAAAACCTTGCCGCGTATGAAGCCCCCGACGCTGCCGCACTGGCCGCTGCCTACGGCTGGGGTATCTCGCGCAACCATCCTTTCATTGACGGCAACAAACGCACCGGCTTCGTGGCCGCCGAGCTGTTTTTGAGCCTGAACGGCTACGAGCTTACCGCCACCGATGCCGACTGCGTGATCACCATGCTCAGCGTCGCCGCAGGCGAGCTTTCCGAGGAAGTCTTTACCGCCTGGCTGCGCCAGCACTGCGCAGCGCGTAGCTGACGGCACGGCGGCACAGGGTGCCCCGCTATCATCCCCCGCATGGGAGACAACCACACCGCCACGGGAACCCACACGCCCGAAGACACCGCCGCCGCCCACGCCTTCATCCAGCGCTGGAGCGGCACCACCGCCAGCGAACTGGCCACCGCGCAAAGCTTCGTCATCGACCTGTGCCAGCTGCTCGGTGTGGACAAGCCCCACCCCACGCCCGAGCAAAGCTACATGTTCGAGCGCCCCGTCACCTTTGCCCACGGCGACGGCAGCACCAGCGCCGGACGCATTGACTGCTACGGCTTGCCCGCCACTACCAGCACCGACGAGATCCTGGCCCACCTGGTGCAGCTCAACACCCAGCGCGCCCTTGAGGAAGCCCAGGGCCGCGTGCGCTGGCTGCGGCCCGCGTTTCAAAACCCGCAAAATTCAGTGCAAAAACAGGAGCTGCTTGCGCAAGAGGAACAAGCGCCAGAGGCCGATTTTGATAGTGAAAAATCGCTATCAAAACAAGAGCAAACCAAACCCACCCAGCACCCCTGGCCCCCCCAGCTCCCCGAACAGGTGCGCGCCGTGGCCGCTGCGCTGGCCGCCAGCCCCGTGCCGCTCAGCCTGAGCGCCCTCGAAGCCCGCTTCAAAGGCCGTGGCCCCTGGAAGAAGGGCCTGCCCACCCTGCTGCAAACGCTGGAAGCCCTGGGCCGGGCGCAGGCGGTGCAGACGCAGGACGGTATGGCCTGGCGGGGTTGATGCACCGGTTGCCTGTGCCCTGCCCTGCCGATTCGCCGCCATGTCCCCCCTGACCGTCCTCAAAATCGGCGCCGCCCTGATTGCGGCGTTTTTTGCCGTCGAGGCGGTGCGCACTCGCGTGTCCGAGCCCGCGCTGCAGGGCCCCACCCTGGCCCAGCAGGTGCAAAGCCAGAGCCCGCAGCAGACGCCCGCCACCGAGGCGGCGTTTGCCTTCAAGGGCTTCACGCTGCGGCCGCTGGCGCGGCTGACGGTGCAGGCCAAGGTGCTGCGGCGCGAGGATTACTACCTGGGCATGGGGGCCGACCTCTCACCGCTCGACCTGGCCCTGGGCTGGCAGCGCATGGCCGACCCGGCAGTGTTCGAGCGCCTGAACATCTCGCAGGGGCGGCGCTGGTACTTCTATTCGTGGCGCGACCAGCCGCCCATTCCGGTGCCGGAGATCGTGGCGTCGTCGGCCAACATGCACCTGATTCCTGCCAACGCTGCCGTGGAACGCGCGCTGCGCAAGGTGCGCGGGGGCGAGTTCGTCCGCTTGCGCGGCCTGCTGGTGGAGGCCACGCACCCCAGCGGATGGCGCTGGACGAGTTCGCTCTCGCGCACGGATTCCGGGGCCGATTCGTGCGAACTGTTGTATGTGGAGGCGGTGCAGGTCGAGTGACCTGTATCAAACCCAGATCAAATAGTCACTGTTCCTGGATCAGATCGGCCTGTTGCGGCCAAAAACGCCTTGGTGCCCGGAAACGCCCGTGTTACAAAAAGTTGCCTGCAGGGCAAAGTTGGTGGGGCAGTGGTCTTGCAGGGCCGGTGGACGCATTTCAATACGCCCCGCTGAAAGGTCTTGCATGGACAGGTCTCTTCTTTCTGGCGCGCGGGTTGCACCCTGGCTGCGGCGTGCGGGGCTGCTGGCCGCCAGCACCCTGGCCCTGACGGGTTGCATGGGCTCGGACGACCCGCAGCCGCCCGCAGACATGCACATTCCGGCCAGCGCCCGGGTGCAGGATCTCATCCCCGACCCAGCGGCGCCGCGCAGTCTGCAGTTCACGCATTCGCGGCACTATGCACTGCGCGCTTCGTCCACGGCCGCCCTGGCCACGCCAGTGCCCACGGTGCGCATGGAGGCACTGGCCACCACGCTCAAAGGCACGGCCGACACACCCGTGTGGTCGTTCGGCCTGGGGCGCGATGACCTGGCAGTGAAGCTGGGCGACAACACTATCGCGCAGGCCGAAGCCGGGCTGGCCGCCTACTACAGCCGCCTGCTGGGCCAGACCGACACCCAGAATGCGCTGCGCACCATGGTGCAAAGCTACCCCCAGTGGGCGGCGGTGGACACCCGCAGCGCCAGCAGTCTGCAGGGGCTGCGCATTGATGCCATTTCGTTGTCCAGCGGCGAGCGCTCGGACGAGGATGGTGACGGCAGCCACGAATTGGCACAGACACTGGTGACAGTGGCCATGACACTGCCCGCCCAGCGGCTGACCACACCCGGCAACCCGCTGCCCGGCTGCTCGCGCCTGCTGGCCGACACGGATGGCGTGGCAAGCTACGTGGCTCAGTCGAACGCGGTGTTCGTGCCGCCCGGCGCGGCCCAATGGAACTATCAGATCAGCCTGACGGCACATTTTTATGTGGACAACCTGGCGTTGCTGTACGCGGCAGCCGTGGAGCCGGGCAAGGGGTACCTGACGCAGGCGCAGGTGGCTGCAGCGGCCGACAACCTGGCCTTGTTCAGCCAGTTGATCGGCAACATCCAGACGCTGGACATTCCCTCATCTGACCTGATGGTTTCATTTGTGCCCGCACCTGAGCTGGCGCAACAGACGCTCGGGCTTGTTTCTGGCATGGCGCGCGCGGCCAGCGATGCCGACTGCCTGCGCGACGTGGACGCCTGGGAAGCCGCACCCAGCATGCTGCACGCCGGGCTGACGCCCGCACACTTGCAGGGCATGGCACCAGCCGACGTCATGCTGCAAACCTACAGCGCCGCCATGGATGCCGCCGACGGCGTGACCGGAGAATATGGCACCACCTGCCTGCACAACAGCGCGGGCCAGGTGCTGCAGGTGGGCGACTCGTTGGCCTGCGCGACGTCCTCGGGGGCCTTGGAACTGGTGCCCCTGGCCAGCGCCGCCCCCGGAGCGCCGCAAGGCTTTTCCGTGGTGACGCCGTACCAGCGCATCGCCCTGCGTGCCGCCGCGGGTGGCCAGTGCAGTGCCAGCGCCGAGAACCTGGGACAGGGGCTGGACCATGTGCGGATTGGCAACTTTTACTGGAACTGCACCAACAGCAAGTACGCGGCCTGCACGGGCAGATTCGGTCGTGGCAGCCGTGTGTGCATGAGCGAATGGATCATCCACAACCAGGTGGGCGACTACTGGAACATCCACTGGACGCAAAACGCCTGGAAGTCCACCAAGCAGCGGATCATCAAGACCAGCGCCTATGTCATACGCGCCGCCATGTCCTACTACGTGGGCGGACGCTCTTGGGTGGGTCCGATGCTGGAAATGCTGACTTATGCCGGCGACGTGATTGACAAGGCGTCGAGCACCAAGATTGCGGGCTACAGCGTGATCGGCATCAAGGCCGTTGGCGGCGTGATCAAAGAGGTGGCGACCAACTTCAAGGACTTCGGAAAGGATGTGAAGAACGCCGGTATTGGTTTTGCATTCGACATGGCGGTGGACATGTTTGCCCAGATCGTGGAAGTGGAGGTCACGGGCTGGCAGGACTACTCGGATGGATCCCACTGCGTGTGCAATTTTCAGTTCAGCCACCCAAACTACTGCAATTGAGAAATGCCCAACCGGGGAGCAAATTTGATAGCAGGAAGCGGCCATTGCATGGGTCTTCCGGCGATTCTTGGCTCCAACTGTGATGCGATGGGTCGGGTGCACCCATCCCGCACAAGGTATCGAGTTGTTTCGCCAGCCCGCGCCAGCCGCCGGGCTGGCGTTTTTTTGGCTACCCTGCGCCCATGGCCGCCGCCCGACCCACAGCAGGCAGCTCCCTTTCAGCCCCCGGAAAGAGACACCCATGGCAAAAATCCTGGAAGTGAAGTACGAAAACAAGGCCGATGCGACGGTGTTCGAGGTGCCATACGAGAGCCAGGCCGACCTGTGCTGGCATGAGGTCCACTACCCCCAGCAGGCCGAGGGCGACGCGCTGTGGTGCTTCGTGCACTATGAAGAACAGGCCAGTTTCCGGATCTTCCGGGTGAAGCACGAGAAACAGGCGGCACTCAAGATCTTCAAGGTGCCCTTCGCGAACAAGGCGGGCTGGCGCGACACCAGCCACGCGTTGCGCGGAAAACTGGGCTGATCAGCCGCCCACGCAGGTTTGCGCCTGCTCGCCCAGGCCGGTGCCGCCCAGGCGCACCCCATCGCCGGGCTTCAGAAACCAGGGCGCGGGCTTCTGCCCCAGGCCCACGCCCGCCGGGGTACCCGTCAGCACAATGTCACCGGGCTCCAGCGTCATGAACTGGCTGATGTAGGCCAGCACCGTGGGCACACCGAAGATGAAGTTGCGCGTGCTGCCGTTCTGCACGCGCTGGCCGTTCACCTCCAGCCACAGGTCGATGGCATGCGGGTCGGGCACTTCGTCGGCCGTCACCAGCCACGGGCCGATGGGCGCGAAGCTGTCGTAGCTCTTGCCCTTGTCCCACTGGCCGCCGCGCTCGATCTGGTACGACCGCTCGGACACATCGTTGGCCAGCACGTAACCCGCCACATGCCCCAATGCATCGGCTTCCTTCACATGGCGCGCGCGTGTACCGATGACAATGCCCAGCTCCACTTCCCAGTCGGTCTTGAGCGCGCCAGGCGGGATGTGCAGCGGGTCGTTCGGGCCGCTCAGCGCGGTGACGGCCTTCATGAACAGCACCGGTTCGGCGGGCGGCTGCATGCCCGCTTCAAGCGCGTGGTCGCGGTAGTTCAGGCCCACGCAGACGATCTTGCCCACGCCACCCACGGGGCAGCCCAGGCGCGGCTGGCCATCGACCGCAGGCAGGCGAGCGGCGTCGATGGCGGCCAATGCCGCCAGGGTGCGGGGGGCCAACTGCGCCGGACCGATGTCGGCCAGCAGCATGGAGAGGTCGCGCAGCACGCCCTGGGCATCGATGAGGCCCGGGCGCTCGGCCCCTGGGTGGCCGTAGCGGATGAGTTTCATGTCGGAAATTCCTGCGAACAAGGAAGGGAGCGCCCGCACGGCAGGCGGGTGGCCGCAAGCGTACCATTGGCGCACATAGCATTCAATCGTGATTGCTATTATTAAAATAGCTTGCGGCGCTTTATTTATAAGCACAAAAGCCGTTTTTCATTCAAATTCATGGCCCCCGATCACCCGCTTTCCGATGTCCGCCCCCGGCCCCGCAATCCGGCCGACCTGTTCTGGTCCTTCACCTGGCTGGCCCTGCAGGGCTTTGGCGGCGTGGTGGCCGTGGTGCAGCGCGAGCTGGTGGAGAAGAAGCGCTGGATGACGAACGAGGAGTTCCTGGAAGACTGGGCCGTGGCCCAGGTGATGCCGGGGCCCAACGTGGTGAATCTCTCCATCATGATCGGCGACCGGCATTTCGGCCTGCGCGGCGCCTTCGCGGCGCTGGCGGGCATGCTGTCGTTTCCGCTGGCCATCGCGCTGCTGGTGGCGCTGGTCTATGCGCAATGGGCCAGCCACCCGGCCATGGCGGGCGCGCTGCGCGGCATGGGCGCCGTGGCGGCCGGTCTGATCGGCGGCATGGGCCTGAAGCTGGCGGTGGCACTGCGCACGCACCCGCTGGGGCCTGCGCTGTGCGCGGTGATCGCTGCCGTGTCGTTCAGCGCCATCGTCTGGCTGCGCGTGCCGCTGTACGGCCTGCTGCTGGTGGTGGGCGGCGCTGCCTGCGTGCTGACCTGGCGAAAGCTTGCGCCATGACGCACGCCATCACCCTGCAGCCGCTGGACTGGCTGCACCTGTTCCTGTACTACCTCTCGATCTCTCTGCTGGCCGTGGGCGGCGCCATTGCCACGGCGCCCGACATGCACCGCTTCCTGGTGGACCGCAACGCCTGGCTGACCGAGATGCAGTTCAACGCCAGCATCGCCATTGCCCAGGCCGCACCCGGCCCCAACGTGCTGTTCATCGCATTGCTGGGCTGGCATGTGGGGCTCAATGCGGGCGGCCCTGGAGCCATGGGCTGGGCCTACGGGCTGCTGGGCGCGGCGCTGTGCATGCTGGGCATCATGCTGCCCAGCGCCACGCTGACCTGGCTGGCCACGCGCTGGGCCCACCGCAACCGTGAGCGGCGTGCAGTGCGCGCCTTCAAGCAGGGCATGGCGCCACTGGTCATCGGCCTGCTGATGGCGGCCACCTGGGTGCTGGGCCGCGCCCAGGGCCAGCCCGCCACCGACGGGCCGCTGTGGCTGCTGACAGCCGCCGTGATGCTGCTGGTGTGGCGCACCAAACTGCACCTGCTATGGATGCTGGGCGCGGGCGCGCTGCTGGGGATGCTGGGCTGGGTGTGAGGGGCTGGGCGGCATGCCCTGAATGGATTTCGCGGAACACTCCTCACGCAGGCGATCCACAGGGGAGCAGCGCGCATTGATCCAGCGCAGTCCCCGGGCGGTTTTTGCCACACCGCCGTGTCAAACCGCGTATGCTTTTCTCAAAGAAGAACATTCGGTAACACTCTTGCCTAGCCGAATGCGCGACGGAGACACGCGATGGAAACCCCGGCAACCATTCTGGTGGTGGACGACTCCCCCGAGAACCTGCAGGTGATCTCGGCCGTACTGAAAGAGCACTACAAGGTCAAGGTCGCCATCAATGGCGAGCGGGCCTTGGCCCTGGCCACGGCGGCCGATCCGCCCGACCTGATTCTGCTGGACGTGATGATGCCCGGCATGGATGGCTACGAGGTGTGCAGCCGCCTCAAGGCCCAACCGGCAACGGCCCGCATTCCGGTGCTGTTCGTCTCATCGCGCGACGAGGAAGAGGACGAGGCGCGGGGCCTGTCCATGGGCGCCATCGACTACATCGTCAAGCCCATCCGCCCCTCCATCGTGCAGGCCCGGGTGCGCAACCACATCGAACTCAAGCGCAGCCGCGACCTGCTGGAGCGGCTGACCACGCAGGACCACCTGACCGGCATCAGCAACCGGCGCCGGTTCGACGATTTTCTGGCCGTGGAATGGCGCCGAGCGGCGCGCGAGCAGACGCCCATCTCTCTCATCTCCATCGACATCGACCACTTCAAGGCCTACAACGACCACTACGGCCACCCCCAGGGCGACCAGTGCCTGATCCAGGTAGCCCGGGCATTGGCCGCCAGCGTGACGCGGCCCACCGACCTGGTGGCGCGTTGCGGCGGTGAGGAGTTTGCTGCGGTGCTGCCCGCCACCGGCAGCGCGGGTGCAACCCTTCTCGCCGAGCAGATGCGCGCGGGGGTGCTGGCTCAAGGGCTGGAGCACGCGCACTCGGCCACGCACAGCCACGTCACCATCAGCCTGGGCGTGGCCACTCTCGTGCCACAGGCCGACGAGAGCCCGCAGGCACTGGTGGACCTGGCCGATGCCGCCCTTTACGAGGCCAAGAGCGCCGGACGCAACCGCTTCGTGGCCCGGCAGCGCTAGCGCTACGCTGCTTCGGCGCGGATCAAGTCCAGCGCGGCTTCAAAATCAAATCCCTGCATCGCCGATTCGATCGCCTGGTGCTGCCCGGGGTAGGCGGCGGCCAGCAACCCCCTGTTGTCACCGATCAAGTCCAGTGAGCCCGAATCTCCCACTGTCAGCAAGTCAAGCAATTGCTGCCTGAATGCAGCCACCCGCCCGGGGTCCAGTGCCGCCACCGCATCCCGGGATTCATCGGCGGGCACCACCAGGGTTTCCAGTCCGGCAAGCACCGGAGCCAGTTCGGCAACCACCTGTTCCACCAGGGCATCGATGCGCGGCGCGGGTTCTCCGGCCCGGCAGGCGCGCTCCAGCTCTGCCGCAGCCGCCTGCACGCCCCGCGCGCCCACGCTGCCTGCCACCGACTTGAGCGTGTGCGCCACCCGTTCGGGCGCCGAAGCGTCACCCTGGGCCTGGGCCGCACGGAACGTCTCCACGAACCGCACCTGCCCGGCGTGGAACTTGGACAGCACCGAGCGGTACAGCTTCTCGTTGTGCATGGTGGTGGTCAGCCCGGCATGGGTGTCGATCCCTGGCAGCGGCGGCAACGCGACCAAGGCAGGCGCGGGCGGCTGCACCGCCACCGCCACGGGGGCGGCCTGCGGCGCATGGGCCTGCCGGGCGGGCGCGCCCTGCCCTGCCCAGCGCGCGATGGTGCAGAACATGCTGCCCACATCCAGCGGCTTGGCGATGTAGTCGTTCATGCCGATGGCCAGCGCCCGCTCGCGGTCGCCCGCCATGGCGTTGGCGGTCATGGCGATGATGGGCAGCGTCTGCAACGATGAATGGGCACGGATGAGCTGCGTGGCCTCGTAGCCGTCCATCACGGGCATCTGGCAGTCCATCAGCACACAGTCAAAGCGGGCATCACGCTCCAGCAGGTCCAGCGCCTCGCGGCCATTGGTGGCCAGCACCACGTCCACGCCTGCATGGCGCAGCAACTCCAGGGCCAGTTCCTGGTTGATTTCGTTGTCTTCCACCAGCAGCAGGCGCTTGCCCGCCAGCTGAAGCATGGCGTTCTGGCTGTCCTGCGCCATGAGCATGGTGCGGTTTTCCGTCAGTCCCTTGCGGTCGATGGCACAGCCAATGGCATCCAGCAGCTGGCTGGCCATGACCGGCTTGGTCAGCACCGACTTGAGCGCCACGCCCTGGCGCTCAGCGGCACCCAGGGCCTCCTCGCGGCCGTAGGCGGTGACCATGATGGTGGCCGGCACGTGGTGCTGCTGTGTCTCATGCATGTGGCGCAGGGTTTCGATGCCGTCCATGAGAGGCATCTTCCAGTCGATCAGCACCAGGTCATACGGCTGCTGCCGCTGCTGCGCCGCGGCAATGGAGGCCAGCGCCTCCTGGCCACCGCTGGCGGTGTCGACCTGCAGCCCCAGGCTTAGGGCAATGCGGGCCGTGATTTCGCGCGCGCAGGCGTTGTCGTCCACCACCAGGACGCGCATCTCCTGCAGAGCCTCGCGGCCCAGGCGGTGGGGAGCCGTGGCCTTGTCCTGCAGGCCCAGCCGCGCCGTGAAGTGAAACACCGAGCCCTTGCCGGGTGTGCTCTCAACCCAGATGCGCCCATGCATCTGCTCGACCAGCGCCTTGGAGATGGCCAGGCCGAGCCCGGTGCCGCCGTAGCGGCGGGTGGTGGAGCTGTCGGCCTGGCTGAAGGGCTGGAAGAGCTTGTCGCACTGCTCGGGCGTCATGCCGATGCCGGTGTCGCGCACCCAGAAGTGCAGTTCAACGCCCTGGGCGTCCTCGGCAGCTTTCTCGATACCGATGACCACCTCACCCCGCTCGGTGAACTTCACCGCGTTGTTGCCCAGGTTCACCAGAATCTGCCCCAGGCGCAGCGGGTCGCCCACCAGTTCGCCGGGAATGTCGGGCGGCACGCTGAAGAGCAGTTCCAGGCCCTTGTCTTCGGTCTTGAGGCCGATCAGGTTGGAGAGGTGGTCCATCACCTCATCGAGCTGGAAGCCGGTCTGCTCCAGCACCATCTTGCCGGCTTCGACCTTCGAAAAATCGAGGATGTCGTTGATGATGCCCAGCAGGCTGACCGCCGAGCGGTGCGCCTTCTCCACATAGTTGCGCTGTTTGGCATCGAGCTGCGTTTGCAGCGCCAGGTGCGACATGCCGATGATGGCGTTCATGGGCGTGCGGATCTCGTGGCTCATGTTGGCCAGGAATTCGCTCTTGGCCTGGGCGGCCTCCTCGGCCACGCGCCGCGCCTCGGCCATGGCGCGCTCGGTGGCCTTGCGCTCGGCAATGTCCTCGAACACCCAGATGGTCACCTTGCGGTGGTCGGCCGCGTGAATGGCGCGCCCGGACACCTGGGCCACGAAATTGCCCCGGTCCTTGCGCGCGAAATCCCACTCCACATTCACGTCCTTGCCAGTGCCCAGCAGCGGGCCGACCATGGCGCCGAATTCCGCGTATTTTTCAGGGGAGTGGTAGATGACGCTGCCGGGTTTTCCGATCAGTTCTTCGGGTTGGTAGCCCAGGAACTCCCCCATGCGCCGGTTGACCCGCAGGATCACCCCGTCGGCGGTGTAGATAATGCCGTTGGGTGCGTTGTCGAAGATCATCTGCTGCTCGGCCAGCAGGTTGCGGTTGTAGGCCTCGCTGGCGCGCAGGCTGGCCTCGGCGGCCTTTTGCTCGGTGATGTCCTGGTTGATGCCCACCAGCCTGCGCGGGCAGCCATCGGCCCCGCGCAGGGCGGCATGGCCGATGTCGAGAATCCAGCGCCAGTCGCCATCGGCGGTGCGCATGCGGAAGGTTTCGGTGTGGTCCGGCGCCTCGTTGTGCAAAAAGGCTCGCAGACGCTCCTGCACCCGGGCCCGATCATCCGGGTGAATCAGATCCACCCAGCAGGCCATGTGGTTCGGGTAGCGCGCCAGCAGTGCTTCCTTGTCGTAGCCCAGCATTTCGGCCCATATATCGTTGACAGCGACATCGACAATCTGGCGGCCGTCATCGATGGTGCAGTCGTACATGCCCAGGTTGGCACCGCGCAAGGCCAGATTCAGTCGCTCTTCGCTGCGCGCAACACGCTGCTCGACAATCTGGCGCTCGGTGATGTCGTACAGCCAGGAGACGAGGTAGCGGCCATCGGAAAAATCGAGCAATATGGACGACAGCAGCACCGTGATGGGCGTACCGTCGGTGCGCACAAAATCGGCCTGGTAGCCTTTGACCGATCCATCGCGGCGCAGCAAGGCCATGAAGCGTTCGCGGTCGGCCGGATTGCGCCAGGATCGGCTGGCATGGTGCGTGGGCAGATCTTCGGGCTGTACGCCCAGCATCTCGGCGTGCTGGCGGTTGGCAAACACCAGGCGCCCCTCCTCGGTGCCGATGATCACGCCCACCGGGCTGTTCTCCAGGATGCGGCGCAGGCGCTCTTCATTCTCCTGGCGGTCGCGCTCCAGCTTCTTGCGTTCGGTGATGTCTTCATACACCCACACGGCGGAGCGCTCGAAGCCCGGAATATTGATGCCCTGCCCCGACACCATGGCGACGAAGAGCGTGCCGTCTTCGCGCACGAACTCCCACTCGGTCCGCACCTCTTTGCCGGCTGCCAGCAGCGGCGCGGCTTTTTCAGCAAATGCGCGGTAGCTTTGCTCGGTGCGGAACAGCTTTTGCGAAGCCGGGTAGCCGATGGTGTCCACCAGCCGTATGCCCAGGTTCTCGCACAGCCGCTTGTTGGCGCGCAGGATGATGCCGTCGGCCGTGTAGCAGATGCCGTTGGGCGCGTTCTCGAAGATCGCCTGCTGCTCTTCGAGCAGTTTGCGGATTTCGGCCTGCTGGCGGTCGATCTCCATGCGCGCGCGGCGCTTTTCGGACACATCGTCCACCGTGAAGCGCAGCAGAATGCGCCCGCCGCAGTCGAAGGCCATGAGGTTGACCTCGGCATCGAAGATTTCGCCATTGGCCCGGCGCGCGCGCCACAGAAAATTGGCGATGCCGTGTTCGAAAATGGTGCGCGTGATCTCTTCGCCCGCGGTCTGGGTATCGGTGCCGTCGTATTGCACCGGGGCCGAAAAATCCAGTGGCATCTTGCCCAGCACCTCGTCGCGCGAGGAGAAGCCATAGATGCGCACGGCAGCCTGGTTGCAGTCGATGATGCCGATGGCCGGATCGATGATGACGATGGGTACCGGCGCGTCCTGGTACACGCGCTTGTTGTAGGCCGCGCTGCGGGCCAGTGTGGCCCTCGCTTCCGTGAGCGCCTGGGCGCTGGCGGCCAGTTCGGCCTTCAGCACCTGCTGGGCCTGCTCCATCCGCGCAAGCTCTTGCCGCAAAGCGGCCTCCGTCCCGGGGGTTTGCTCCATGGCCTCTCCTGTTGCATGGTGCCGCCGCGCAGGCGAGAGTCCGTCTCACCCGGCCGCAGGGTGCAAGCAGTACAGCAGCCCACTGGCGAGGCGTCAACGCGGCAAACCAGCATCCGGGGGGTGATACCGGCTCTGTTTGAGCTATCGCAAGCAGGCGACGGCGACGGAGGCCCGTTTTCAACCGCACCGAGCGATGCGGGGCACTTCAGCTCAGGCGGCGCCCGTTCTCGGCATAGATGGCCAGATAGATGGAGCTGGAGCCCACGTAAGGCGCCTTGTTGCCGAAGCCGACGCTGAAGTCGCCAAACGACAGCGAGCGAATGCCCGCCAGTCCGGCGCGCAGCCGCTCGCGCGTCAGGTCTTTGCCCGCATTGCGCAGGCCTTCGATCATGACCTGGGCATTGATCCAGCCTTCCAGGCTGCTGCCGCTGGTCAAGAACTCGGGCTTGGCACCGGTGGACTTCATCGTGCTCTGGAAGCGGCGCACCATCATCGACTTGCTGGATGTCGCATCGGGGAACACCTGCACCGCCGCCATGCCACGGGTTCCTTCGCCCAGCTTGGGCAGTTCCGAGACAAAAATGGTGACCGACAGCCCCGCCAGCGGCACGCTCTTGGCCCGGGCACGAAAGGGCAGCACGAAAGCCGTGTTGGCCACGCCCGTGGTGGCCAGCAGCACGGCGCCAGGGCCGTCGGCAAACACCTTCTCGGCCACCTCCTCGCCGTTCCTGCCGTCCACCGCCAGCGCATAGGCACCAGCGCGTTCGACCTGCGCGTCATCCAGCGCCGAGGACATATAGCCCAGCACCTCCTTGCCGAACGGGTTGTCGAGGTAGACGATGGCAATGCGGCGCAGGCCCATGGCCACCATCTGCTGCACCAGTCGGCGTGCCTCGTCGGCGTAGCTGGGCCGCACGAAAAAGATGTTGCGCTGCTGCGGGCTGCGCACCGATGGAGCTCCCGTGATCGGGCCGACGGTCGGAATCCCCTTGCCCTCGATGAGAGGCAGGATGGCCGCCGTATTGGCCGTGCCCAGGGGCGATATCAGGGCAAACACCGACTGCGAATCCACCATCCCGGTCACATTCTGGAGGGTGTTGGCAGGCACATAGCCGTCGTCCTTGATGTCGAGCAGGATTTCCCGTCCATGAATACCCCCCTGGCGATTGACCTCGGCAAAGGCGGCCTGCATGCCTGCCACCTGCTCGACCCCCGCTGCCCCCAGGGGCCCCGACAGCGCGATGGAGCAGCCCAGCGTAAGCTGCCGTGCGGGCAGCTCGATGTCTGCCGCGCGGGTGGTGTGGGCCCAGGCAGGAAGCCCGGTGGCGGCCAGTGCCTGGGTGGCGCGCAAGAGAAAATGACGACGGCTCATGGTGTGGATACGCCTGAAGTACGAAGGTGGCGCAGGCTATCGGCAAATGCCATGTTCGCGCTGTCAGCTTCGTGACAGCTTCGACGTTTTCGGCATCCGAAAGCCCCCCGACGGCCCGGCGAATACATGACACTGGTCAAGACATTTCCCTTTCATGCAAAACCTGGCGATTGGTACAACAATGGATGCTGTACCGATCCTTCCGTTTGCACCGCCCATTCCATGAAACTGCACACATTCGCGCTCGCCTGCGCTCTCATTGCACCCTCCGCCTGGGCCGCCGAGCCCACCGCCGAATCCCTGGTCAGCAGCCGCTGCGCCACCTGCCATGGCGCGGAGGGACATGCCACTTCGCCCATCTTCCCGTCGCTGGCGGGGCAGAACCGCGAATACCTGGTCAAGCAGATGCAGGATTTCAAGTCCAAGAAGCGTGTCAGCGAAACCATGGCCCCGCAGGTGGCCGATCTGTCCGACGAGGCCATCGCGGCGCTCGCCGACTTCTTCGCCGCCAGGAAGGCCCGCACCCACCGCGTTTCCGACGCGGATCTGGTGCCCGTGGGCCGCTACATCTACACCAAGGGCAACAGCTGGTCCGGCGTGCCGGCGTGCACCACCTGCCATGGTGAAAACGCGGCCGGTTCCACCAACCTGCCGCGCCTGGCCGGGCAAAACTCGCGCTACCTGCTGGCACAGCTCAAGGACTTCAACCAGCGCATCCGCAACAACGACAACGAGGCCATGCACCTCGTGGCCTCACGCCTGACCGAGCTGGAAGCCAAGGCCGTGGCCGACTACCTGTCGCAGCTGCCCTGATCAGGCCCCCAACAGCGCAGGCAGCACCTGCGCCGCGCCACCGCGCAGCACGGCGTGGGCCACGTCGTCGAGTTCGCTCGGCGCGGTATTGACCACCACCACCCGTGCACCGGCGGCGCGTGCGCTGTGCGCCAGCCCCGCCGCAGGATATACCGCCCCGGCCGTACCCACCACCAGCATCAGCCCGCACGCACGGGCGGCCTGCTGCGCGGCGTCGAACACGGCCAGGGGCAATGGCTCGCCAAACCACACCACCCCGGGCCGCAGCATGTTGCCGCAGCGCGGGCAATGCGGCGGCTGGCCCGCCTCCACCGTATCGGGGTGGCAACACGCACGCGGCAGGTCGAGAAAGCGGTCTTCCATCAGGTCGCCATGCAGGCACAGCACATCGGTGCTGCCCGCGCGCTGGTGCAGGCCATCGACGTTCTGGGTGATGAGGGTCAGGCGCCCCGGGTGCCGCAGGGCAAATTCGGCCAGCGCCCGGTGTCCGTCATTGGGCTGCACGCCCGCCAGCATCTGGCGGCGGTGCTGGTACCAGCCCCAGACGCGTGCGGGGTGGGCACGAAAGCCCTCCTCCGTGGCCATGTCCTCGGCGCGGAACTGCGCCCAGTAGCCGGTCTGGGCATCTCGAAAGGTGGGCACGCCCGATTCGGCGCTGATGCCGGCCCCGGTGAGCACGGCGACGTGCTGCGCCGCGCGCAGCCAGCCACGCACAGTCTCCAGCGCAACGGTGTCCATGCTCAACTGCGCTGGCGCAGGGCCTCATAAAGGCAGATGCCGCTGGCCACGGACACATTCAGACTCTCGACCGCGCCCTTCATGGGGATGCCGACGAGCTCGTCGCACGTCTTGCGCGTGAGCTGGCGCATGCCATCGCCCTCGGCGCCCAGCACCAGTGCCACGGGGCCTTTCAGGTCCACCTGGTAGATGGTCTTGGGTGCATCGTCGCTGGTGCCGATGATCCAGATGTTGCGCTCCTTCAGCTCATTGAGCGTGCGCGCCAGGTTGGTCACCATGAAGTACGGCATGGTTTCGGCGGCGCCGCTGGCCACCTTGGCCACGGTGGCGTTGATGCCCGAGGCATGGTCCTTGGGGGCGATCACGGCATGGGCGCCCGCACCATCGGCCACTCGCAGGCTAGCGCCGAGGTTGTGCGGATCGGTCACGCCGTCGAGCACCAGCAGCAGGGGTTGCTCCACGCCGTCGGCTTCGAGTTGTTCCAGCAGTTCGTCTAGCGAGGTCACCTGGGCCACCGGCTCCACGCGCGCGGCCACGCCCTGGTGGCCGTGGCTGCCGGCCAGCTTGGCGATGCGCAGGCTGTCGGCCTCGATCAGGCGGGCGCCCGCCTCCCTGGCGCGGTCCAGGAACTGGCGCATGCGCGCGTCGCGGCGCGTGGCCTCGTAATAGATTTCGATGATGGATTGCGGCGCCGTCTTGAGGCGCACGCCCACGGCATGGAAGCCGAAAAGGACTTTGGGGCTGGACATGGAGCGATTATCCGCTGCACCCGAACGCTATTGATTCAATAGCTGCAAGCGCTTTTCCATATTGCCCTGGAGGCCTAAAACACTTAGATCCCTGCAACGCGCCCGGCCTCGATGGTGATCAGGCGTTCACAGCGCTGAGCAATGCCCCGATCGTGCGTGACCAGCACGAGCGTGGTGCCCTGCTCACGGTTGAGGTCGAACATGAGCTGCATGATGGTCTCGCCCGTGGCGAAATCCAGGCTGCCCGTGGGTTCGTCGGCCAGCAGCACGGCCGGCTTGACAACGAAGGCGCGGGCGAGCGCCACGCGCTGCTGTTCGCCGCCCGAGAGCACCTTGGGGTAATGCCCCAGGCGCTGGCCCAGACCCACGTGCTCCAGCATCTCGGCGGCGCGTTTGCGGGCATCGCGCTGGCTGGCCAGCTCCAGCGGCAGCATCACGTTCTCCAGCGCCGTGAGGTTGCCCATGAGCTGAAAGCTCTGGAACACGAAACCGACCTTCTGCGCGCGCAGCGCCGCGCGCTCGTCCTCGCTCAGGGCAAACAGGTCCTGCCCATCCAGGCGCACCGTGCCCCGCGTCGGTGTGTCCAGCCCGGCGATGATGGACAGCAGCGTGCTCTTGCCCGAGCCCGAGGCGCCCACGATGGCCACGGTTTCCCTCGGCGCCAGCTGGAAATCAATGTCGCGCAGAATGTCGAGCGTACCGGTCGAGTCGGTCACCGACTTGAAGACATGCTCCACGGCAATAATCGGCGACACGGGCGAGGGAGGGGTTTCGGACATGAAAGGTTTTTGTTTGTGATGACAGATCGGTTTCGGCGCCACTTTATCCTGACCGCGGCAGCGAGCGCGCTCGCGGGGCTTTGCAGCCTTCCGGCCCTGGCGCAACCCAAGGCACCCCGCTCCATTCTGGTGCTCGGCGATTCCCTGAGCGCCGAATACGGCCTGCCACGCGGCACTGGCTGGGTTGCACTGCTGGAAAAGCGCCTGGAATCCGAGAAACTGAACGCCACCGTGGTCAACGCCAGCGTGAGCGGCGACACCACCTCGGGTGGCCGCGCCCGTCTGCCCGCGCTGCTGGCCCAGCACAAACCCAGCGTGGTGGTGATCGAGCTGGGCGGCAACGACGCTCTGCGGGGCCTGCCCCTCCAGAACACCGAGGACAATCTCTCCAGCATGGTGCAATCCGCGCAGAAAGCGGGCGCCCAGGTGCTGCTGGTGGGCATGCAGGTGCCCCCGAACTATGGAAGCGACTACGCGCGGCGCTTTGCCGGGGTTTTCGAGACCGTGGCACGGCAGCACAAGACGGCTGTGGTGCCGTTCTTTCTGGAGGGGGTGGCCAATGGGCCCGATGCGGCACGGCTGTTCCAGCCCGACCGCATCCATCCGGCCGCGCAGGCGCACCCGATCATGCTGGACAACGTCTGGCCTTCGCTGCGCAAGCTGCTGCGCTGAAGCCCCGGCTCAGGCTGGCTGGGCCGCGTCTCCGGGGCCACTGGCGGATCCCGCGGGTCCGGAACCCTCTTCTGCCACCAAGCGGTCTGGAGCCTCGGCGGTGGCGCCATGGCGTGCATTGGACGCCTTGGCCCGCAGCTTTTCTTCCTTCTTCTGCTTTTTGGCAAGTTCGCGCTGGCGCTTTTCGTATCCGTAGTTGGGAGTGGCCAAGGTGTGTGCTTTCTAGAGTTGAGACCCACTGTAACAGCTTGGCCCGGCGCGGGCGTCAGACGCCGGGGGGTTCTGGCGGCTTGACGGCCGCACGATAGGCATGCCAGCTGGCATGCCCCAGCAAAGGCCCCACCAGCAGCAGCCCCGCTCCGTAGGCCCAGAGCGACAACCCCACGAGCACGGTGATCATGCCGCCCCACAGCACCATCACGGCGGTGTTGTCCAGCACCACGCGCATGCTGGTGATGCCTGCGGTGAGCGCATCGGTGTCACGGTCAAGAATCATGGGAATGGAGACGACGCTGGAGGAAAACACCAGCGACGCAAAGACCCCGCCCACCAGGATGTAGACCGCAACAAAGCTCCAGTTCTGCGGGTTGAAGATGGCCTGCATCACCCCCGTGGTTGACGGCATGCCGGTGTTGAAGAAAACCGCGAAAACGACCAGCGACGCCCGGCCCCAGAGCAGCTCCAGCACCACCAAAACCAGCACCAGCATGCCCATGCTGCCCAGATGCTTGTCCCAGCAGGTGATGGACTGCCCCAGATCAGGCACCAGACCCGCCTCGCGTCTGCGGCTTGTGTCGTACAGGCCCATCGCAAGAAACGGACCGACCAGCAGGCAGCCGCTGGCCAGGGACATGACGTACTCCGGGCGCGCGCGAAACACCCAGCCCAGCACCAGCGCCATGGCCCAGAAACAGGCGCCATAGAAAAGGGAGATTCCCGCAGAGGCGCGCATGTCATCCCATCCCAGGCGCAGCCAGCGCCAGGGATCGGTCCAGCGCAGCGGCTGCAGGACGATGGACGGCGAGGGGGTGGGCGAGGCGGTGGTGGTGTTCATAAGGCCTTGGGTTTTGGCCCAATGTATGCCCCACCAACACCCTTTGATTTATCTCAACAAATACCCAACTTTTTTTATCGGGTTATAGCGAGACGCAGGGGGTCATTCCAGGAGAAAAGCCTGCCGCATGGCCTGGAACAGATCCGACTGCAGGTCCTGGACGGCCTCCAGACCGATGGAAAAGCGCACGACCGTACCCGGACGCAGGTGCGGCGCAGGTCGGCTGCGCATGCCGCGCAGATCGTAGGGCACCACCAGGCTCATCGGTCCGCCCCAGCTGTAGCCGATCTTGAAGAGGCGCAGACCATCGCAGAACGCATCCACCTGCGCCTGGGTGTGGCGCGGGTCGATAACGATGCTGAACAGACCCGCTGCCGCACCCTGCCCCGCGTTGGCCGGGCCGCACAGCGCGCTCCAGTGCGCATGGCCGGGCGAGCCGGGCAGCGCCGGGTGCAGCACCTGCACCACCGGGGCCTGCTGCCCCATCCACAGCGCCAGACTGCGCGCAGCCTGGTCGTGGGCACGGTAGCGCAAACCGATGCTGGGCAGGGCGCGCAGCACCGCCTCAGCGTCGTTGGCCCCCACGCCCAGGCCCAGGTGCATGTGCAACAGCTTGATCTTCATGTGCAGCACAGGGTCACGCGTGATGACACTGCCCATGAGCACGTCGCCGCCGCCACTCGGGTACTTGGTCAGCGCATGGATGGACACATCGACACCCAGGCTGCCGTCGCCGCTCAGGTCGAAGGGCGCGAACGCCAGACCCGCGCCCCAGGTGTTGTCCAGTGCGGTGGTCACGCCACGCTCGCGGCAGATGCGCACCAGTGCAGGCAGATCGGGAAACTCCAGCGTCACCGAACCCGGGGCTTCGAGCCACACAAGGCGCGTGGCAGGCGTGATGCGCGCCGCCAGGTCGGCCGGGTCGAGCGCGTCGTAGAGCACGGTGCGGATGCCGAACTGCGCCAGGGTGGACTCGCTCATGGACTTGTTGGGGCCGTAGGCATTGTCGGGCACCAGCACCTCGTCGCCCGACTTCAGCAGGGCCAGCGACACGTTGCCGATGGCCGCCAGGCCGCTGGGTACCAGCACGCACTGCAGGCCGCCCTCCAGCGCGCACAGGCGCTCCTCAAGAATGAAGGTGGTGGGCGTGCCGTGCAGGCCATAGGTGTAGCCGCTCTTGTCCTTCCATTCGCGTGTGCGCATCGCCGCGACACTCGGGAAGATGACGGTGGACGCCTTGAACACACCCGGCTGCGGGGCCTTGAAGCCCTGCGGTGGCTCGTAATCGTGGTGGACGATGCGGGTGGACAGATCCAGGGCTTGTTCGGTGGACTTCATGCCGCCATCCTAACGCGCACCTGTGCGAGGAAACCGCTCCAGCCTGCGTGCGCGCGACAATGGCGGCCATGTTTCCTGCTTCCCTTGTACGCTGGTTCCCGTTCCTTGGCTGGCCCCGCCCGGATGCCGCGCTGTTGCGGGGCGAGTTCTGGGCTGGCATGACGGTCGGTCTGATGCTGGTGCCCCAGGGCATGGCCTACGCGGCACTGGCGGGAATGCCGCTGGTGACCGGGATCTATGCGTCGCTGCTGCCCGCTCTGGTGGCCGTTTTGTGGGGATCGTCGCCACGGCTGAGCGTGGGCCCCACGGCGCTGACCAGCCTGCTCATCGGCGCATCACTCACCGGTCTGGCCGCGCCAGGCAGCGCGCAATGGGTGGCGCTGGCCGCCTGGATGGCGCTGCTCACCGGTGCGCTGCAACTGCTGCTGGGCCTGGTGCGCTTTGGCTGGCTGCTCAACCTCGTCACCTCCCCCGTGCTCAGCGGCTTCACGCAGGCCGCGGCCTTGCTGATCCTGGCATCCCAGCTGCCCGCCCTCACGGGCCTGCAGGTACCGCTGGCCGAACTTGCCGCCAGCCCGGGGCTGCGGCACTTCGACCTCCTGGGCGCGGGCATGGGCCTGGGCAGCATCGCCGCACTGGTGCTTGCCAAGCGCTTCTGGCCCGGTTTTCCGGCCGTCATCGCCGTGATGGGCGTTGCCGCTCTGGCGAGCCAGGCCCTGGGCTACGCTGCCGGTGGCGGCGCCGTGGTGGGCGCAGTGCCCGTGGGACTGCCCCAGCCTTACTGGCCCGGTGCGCTGCCCTGGTCTACGCTGGGCGCACTCATCATGCCGGTGCTGGTCGTCACGCTGGTGAGTTTTCTGGAAACGGCATCGAGCGCCAAGGTCGAGCACCAGAGCGGCGGCACGCGCTGGAACGAGAACCAGGACCTGATGGCCCAGGGCCTGGCCAAGATCACTTCGGGACTGTGCGGAAGTTTTGCCACCAGTGCCTCCTTCTCGCGGTCAGCCGTCAACCTGTATGCCGGCGCGCGCACCGGCTGGGCCACGCTGTTTTCCTGCGCCCTGGTCCTGATGGCCCTGCTGTGGCTCACCCCGGCCTTGCACCATGTACCCCAGTCGGTACTGGCGGCCGTGGTGGTGACAGCCATCACCGGCCTGATCAAACCCGCCCTGCTGGCACAGCTCTGGCGCATCTCGCGTGTCGAGGCCACGATTGGCGCCCTGACCTTCGTTGTCACGCTGGCGGCGACTCCCAATCTCTACTGGGGTGTCCTGGCCGGATTGGTGGTGAACCTGAGCCATTTTCTCTACCAGCGCCTGCACCCTCGCATCATCGAGGTCGGCCTGCACCCCGACGGCAGCCTGCGCGACCGCCACCTGTGGCATCTTCCCCCGCTGGCCCCGCACCTTCTGGCCCTGCGCATGGATGCCGAACTCGACTTTGCCTCGGCCAGTGCACTGGAACGCACCCTTGCCGAGCGCATGGCCAGCCACCCCGGCCTGGCCCATGTCTGCCTGTTCGCCCAGCCCATCAACCGCATCGACGTCACCGGCGTGGAAACCTTTGCCCGCCTGCAGGCCCTGGCCCTCCGCCAGGGCTGCGTCTTGCACATCAGCGGCCTCAAGCTCCCCGTGCAGCAGGCCCTGGAACGCGCCCAGGTGCTTGTGCCAGGCCCGCACCTGCGCACCTACCGTACCGACGCCGAAGCTTTGGGCGCGCTGCAGCAGATCGCAGAAACCTCCTGAGAACGCAAACACGTTCCGAGGGACTGTACGGGAGTTACACTTCGGAACCCGACCTTTTTCATCCGTGCCGCATACCGCATCTCCTCCTCTCGTTGATCTGCGCGACCTTCGCCTGGACACAGCCATCTCGCTGGTCGGCCTTGAGGGAACCGCGCCGCAGATTCAAACAGCCGCCACGCCAGCGCTGTACCTGCAGCGGCTGATTGACGGCCTGTGCGATCTCTCTCTCAAAGACCCCCTGACCGGACTGGCCAACCGGCGGCATTTCCAGGCGGTACTTGAGCGCGAGATTGACCGTGTGACCCGTTCAGGCGAAGCCGCCCTGCTGCTGATGCTCGACATCGACCGCTTCAAGCAGGTGAACGACACCTACGGACATCTGGCGGGAGACAGGGTGCTCCAGGCCGTCGCCCGCACTCTGAGCGACTGCGTGCGCCCCATGGACACCCTCGCCCGGTATGGCGGGGAAGAGTTTGCCGTGGTGCTGCCGGCCTGCCAAGCCGCCTTCGGCAAGGCCGTGGCCGAGCGCATCCGGCGCACGGTGGCCGCCACGCCCATACGCATCGACAGCACCACTGAACTGGACATCACCATCAGCATTGGCGGCGCCTTCGCGCTGCAATGGATCCGTTCCACCACATTGCTCTGGACGGACCGTGCCGACCACCAGCTCTACCGGGCAAAATCGGAAGGCCGTAACCGTGTGTGCATCGAGGAACAGCCCGACAGCACCGTTACCGCCGAAGAAAAGGGGCTGCTTTTTGGCCCCCTCTACACACCCTCGGGCTGGGGCGATCTGACCGCCATGAACCTCAACGACAGCGCCCACTGAAAGCAACGAGATGAGCGACGCGCCGTCCCCCTCCACCCCTACCTCCACCGCAGCCCCTGCATCCGCCTCCCAGGGCGCGCGCATCATTGCCGTGACCAGCGGCAAGGGCGGCGTCGGCAAGACCTTTGTCTCCGCCAACCTGGCAGCCGCCCTGACCCGCCGGGGCCAGCGCGTGCTGGTGCTCGACGCCGACCTGGGCCTGGCCAACCTGGACGTGGTGCTGAACCTGCACCCCAAGATCACGCTCCACGACGTTTTCACCGGCAAATCCAGCCTGGACGATGCGGTGATCGCCGCCCCCGGCGGCTTCTCGGTCGTTCTGGCAGGCTCGGGCATGGTCGAATACTCGCGCCTGACACCCGAGGTGCGCAACCAGTTCCTGAACGTCATCCAGACCCTGGCTCCACGCTTCGATGTGATCCTGCTCGACACCGGTGCCGGCATCTCCGATGTGGTGCTGTTTTCCGTTTCTCTGGCATCCGAGGTGCTGATCGTGGCCACGCCCGAGCCCACCTCGCTGACCGACGCCTACGCCGCCATCAAGGTGCTGGCCATGCAGCAAAAGCGCCAGCATGTGCGCATGGTGGTCAACCAGGCCGCCCGTCCGGGCGACGGCCGGGCCATCACCAGCCAGCTGCAGCAGGTGCTGGAGCGCTTCGTCGCCACCGACTCCGGCCGCCCGCTGCGCCTGATTCACATGGGCGACATCCCGGCCGACCTGGCCGTGCGTGACGCCGTGATGCGTCGGCAGCTGCTGTTGCTGAACACGCCCGGATGCCCGGCGGCACTGGCCATTTCACAGCTGGCCGGCAAGATTGAAGAAACGCTGCTCAGCCGCGCAGGCTGACACAAACGCTAACGAATCCGCAGCACCCCGGCAGGCCGGGTTCAATCGCACCTTCTCAGAACGTGTTTACGTGCTCAGGGCTGTAGGTCAAACACCAGCACCTCGGCGGCTTCGCCCTGGGCCAGAACCAGACGCGACTCCTGCGCCACCAGAGCGGCATCCCCGGCCGCCAGTTGCTGACCATTCACCTGCAACGAACCCCGGACCAGATGCACGTAGTATTTGCGCTGCGGGTCCAGTGCCATTTCCTGGGTCTCGCCAGCGTCGAACAGGCCCGCGTACATGTACGCATCGGCATGGATGCTGACCGACCCCTGGCCGCCATCGGGAGACGCCACCAGCCGCAGCCGCCCCCGCTTTTCTGCCTCGGGAAATGCTTTCTGCTCGTAGCCCGGTGCCACGCCCTGCCGGTCCGGGAGAATCCAGATTTGCAGAAAATGCGTGGTCTGGCCTTGCGCATGGTTGAACTCGCTGTGCATCACGCCGGTGCCCGCGCTCATGCGCTGCACCTCGCCGGGCGGGATGCCGACCACATTGCCCATGCTGTCCTTGTGGGCCAGCTCACCCGACAGCACATAGCTGATGATCTCCATGTCGCGGTGGCCATGCGTGCCGAAACCCGTACCCGGAGCGATACGGTCCTCGTTGATCACGCGCAGATTGCCAAACCCCATGTGGCGGGGGTCGTGGTAGCCCGCGAAAGAAAAACTGTGAAACGACTGCAGCCAGCCATGGTCGGCATAACCCCGGTCCTGTGATTTGCGTACTGTCAGCATGGTGTGCTCCTTTCAAGATCCCACTGTAGAACCCGCCAGCGCTTCCGTGGGGCAATCGGATTGATGGAACAATTCAAAATATCTGAATCCACATCGAGCCGCCATGCACAACACGCGCGATGCACTGACCCCCGAGAATCTCACCATGCTGCAGGTGATCGCCGAGGCGGGCAGCTTCGCGGCCGCCGCGCGGCAACTGGGACTGGTGCCCAGCGCCTTGACCTACCGCGTGCGCCAGATCGAGGATGCACTGGATGTGCTGCTGTTTGACCGCAGCGCGCGCCAGGCGCGCCCCACCGAGGCCGGTGCCGAACTGCTGCGCGAAGGCGCGCGGCTCCTGTGCGATGTCGACGCCGTGGCCCACCGCGTGCAACGCGTTGCCACGGGCTGGGAGCCACAGCTGACCCTCTCCGTCGATGGTGTGGTGTCACCCCACACCATGCTGGAGCTGGTGGAAGCCTTCTATGCGCTTGCACCCCCCACGCGCCTGAAGCTGCGCAACGGCATCATGAGCGGCACGCTGGAGGCTCTGACCTCGGGCCGCGCCGACCTGGCCATCGGTGTCTCGGTGGCCGGCAGCAATGTGGCCGGTCTGCAGCAGGCGCCGCTGGGCGACCTGCTGTTCATCTATGTGGTGGCCCCCCACCACCCGCTGGCCAGCGCGCCCGAGCCCATTACCGACGCCACGCTGCTGGAGCACCGCGCCGTGGCGGTGGCCGATTCGGCCCAGCGCGGCGGCCTGACCATGGGCCTTCTCGGCGGCCAGGACGTCCTGACCGTGGACACCATGCAGGCCAAGGTGCAGGTGCAACTGCGCGGCCTGGGCGGCGGCTTCCTGCCCGAGCCCATGGTGCGCCCCTACCTGGAGGCCGGTCATCTGATCGAACGCAAAGTGGCCCGCCCCGAGCGCAGCGTCCGCATGCACTACGCCTGGGGCGGTCCGGGATTCACCGCGCCCGGCCGGGCACTGCAGTGGTGGCTGGGCCAGTTGCAAAGCCCGGCAACACGCCGCGCCCTGCTGGAAAATCACCACCACTTTTGATACGCAAGGGGGCGCCAGGCGTGTAGAGTGCACGCATAGCCCCATCTTCTCTACTGGCCTTCCGCCCGAAAGACCCGCACATGCCTCCACGCCAACCTGCCCGTGCCACCCGCCCCCGAAGCCAGCGCGCCACGACGGCGCCCCGCAGCATCGCCGTGATCGGCGCCGGCATGGCCGGCGTGGCCTGCGCCCGCACCCTCATGCAAGCCGGGCACCAGGTCACCGTCTTCGAGAAGACCGAACATCCCGGCGGCCGGACCACCACGCTGCAAACGCCTTTTGGCGGCTTTGACACCGGCGCGCAGTACTTCACGGTGCGTGACGCGCGCTTCACCCAGGCGCTGGCCACCGTGCCCGGCATGTGCCGCCCCTGGAGCGCCAACACCGTGCGCGTGCTCGACGCGGCGGGCCGCGTGGTTGCCGCCAGCCCGGCACCCAATGACCCGCACTGGGTCGCCCGCCCTGGCATGGGCAGCCTGGTGGATGCCTGGGCCCAGCCCCTGCAGCAGGCGGGCAGCCTGCACACCGGAACCCATGTGCTGCGCATTGAACCCGACCGGCTGGCCCCCCAGCGCTGGCAGTTGTGCACCCAGTCGGCAGAGGGCGGGCAGCATGTTTTCGCCGGTTTCGATACCGTGCTGCTGGCCCTGCCCGTGGCCCCCGCCAAAGCCCTGCTCGACAACAGCGGCGTGGGCGCCAGCCTCGCACAGTCCATGGCCGGCGTGACCATGGCCCCCTGCTGGACCCTGATGCTCGCCTTCCCCCAGGCGGTGCGCCCGGGTCTGACCACGCTGGGCCCGCAATGGAATGCCGCCCGCAGCACGCACCACCGCATTGCGTGGCTGGCACGCGAGTCGTCCAAACCCGGACGCAGCGTCATCGAGCGCTGGACCGTGCAGGCCAGCCCGGCCTGGTCGGCCGAACACCTGGAAGACGACGCCGAGCGCGTGCAGGCCAAGATGGTCAAGGCCTTCTCCGAGGTCACAGGCATCCGCGCCGAGCCCGCGCACGCCGATGTGCGCCGCTGGCGCCATGCACAAACCACCCGCGCCCTGGGCCGCAGCCACCTGTGGGACGCCCGGAGCAGCATTGGTGCCTGCGGCGATTGGTGCCTGGGCCACCGTCTTGAGGACGCCTTCATTTCCGGACTGGAACTGGCACTTACCGTGGCATGACGGGCTACACCGGCCGGTTCGCCCCCTCTCCCACCGGCCCCCTGCATGCTGGATCGCTGGTCGCGGCCCTTGCGAGTTGGCTGGACGCCCGCGCCTGGAACAGCGGGCGCGGCGGCCGCTGGCTGGTACGCATCGAGGACGTGGACACTCCGCGCTGCAATGCCGGGGCGGGCGAACACATCCTCGGCCAACTGGCCGCCTGCGGCATGCTCCCGGACGAGCCGCCGCTGTGGCAGTCACGGCGCGGCCCGCTGTACCAGCAGGCCCTGGACGATCTGGCCGCGCGCCAATTGGCCTACCCCTGCGCCTGCTCACGCAAGGACATCGAGGCCGCCCTGGCGGCTGCGGGCCATGTGCGCCAGCGCCACACCGAGCTGCCATACCCCGGAACCTGCCGCACCGGACTGCGGGGGCGGCCCGCACGCGCCTGGCGCTTCGCTACCAGGGATTACATAGAAAAAACCCTTCAAACGCCCAAAAATAAAGCGCAAACAGCTACATATTCAATAGCAGACAACATTCTTTCCTGGCACGACCGCCGCCTGGGCCTGCAGGAACAGAACGTGGTGGACAGCGTGGGGGACTTCGTTCTGCGCCGTGCCGATGGCCTGTGGGCCTACCAGCTTGCCGTGGTGGTGGACGACGGCGCACAGGGCGTCACCCATGTAGTCCGGGGGGAAGACCTCGCCGACAATACCCCGCGCCAGATTCTGTTGCAGCGGGCGCTGGGCTTGCCCACGCCACAGTACCTGCACGCCCCCCTGGTGCGCGGAGCCGACGGCGAAAAGCTCTCCAAGCAGCATGGCGCAGCCCCCCTGGCGCTCGAAGTGCCCTTGCATGCCCTGCAAGACGCGGCACAGGTGCTCGGGCTGCCCAAACTGGTGCATCCTCACAACACACCGCTCCATGAGGCCCTCGCACAATGGGTCCGTGCATGGATGCATCTCTACAATCAGACATCGTGACCGAATTGCCTCCCAACGCCTCCGCCCCCGGCGCCGCTACTGCTGAACCCGCTGCCACCTTGCCCACCTCGGTCGGCAAGGCGCCTGACGGCGTCGCCCACCCCAAGACCATCAAGAGCTTCGTGCGCCGCGCCGGCCGCACCACCACGGGCCAGGCCAAGGCCTTCGAAGACCTGGGGCCGCGCTTCATCGTGCCCTACGCCCCCGCCCCGCTGGATGCCTTGTCCGTGTTTGGCCGGAGCGCACCCCTGGTACTGGAAATCGGCTTCGGCATGGGCGAGGCCACGGCCCACATCGCCCGCATGCGGCCACAGGACAATTTTCTGTGCTGCGAGGTGCATGAGCCCGGCGTGGGCGCATTGCTCAAGCGCATCGGCGAACAGGGCCAGACCAACATCCGCATCCTGCAGCACGACGCCGTCGAAGTTATCGACCACATGCTGCCACCCGGCAGCCTGGACGGCGTGCATATTTTTTTCCCCGACCCCTGGCACAAGAAGAAGCACAACAAACGCCGCCTGATCCAGCCGCCACTCGTGGCCAAGCTGGCCGCGCGGCTCAAGCCCGGCGGCTACATCCACTGCGCCACCGACTGGCAGCCCTACGCCGAGCAAATGCTGCAGGTGCTCCGTGCCGAACCCTTGCTGGCCAATACGGCCGAAGGTTTTGCACCGCAGCCCGATTACCGGCCACTCACCAAGTTCGAAAACCGGGGCCTCAAGCTCGGCCACGGGGTGTGGGACCTGGTCTTCAAGCGCCGCGCATCCTCCTGACCACTGCACCCTCATGAAGCCCATCCTGCAGAACCTGGTAGAAATGACCGGCCACCGCGATCATTTGCGGCTGGAGGTTTCGGTGCTCTCGACACTGCAGTCTCTCAGCAGCATCGTGCAGGTCCGCGCCCTGGAGGTTTTTTCCAGGGACGAGGCTCTGTTCGTGCGGCCACGCACCTGGATGGAAAACGGCCAGTGGCACAGCGCGGAAACCGACACGGCCAGCGATCCCGCGAGCCAGTCCATCGACCAGATCCCCGCGCTGCAGACCTGCATTCAGGGGCGCAGCCCGCATGCCATCGCCACCCTGGGCAAGGGCCGGTACTGCATGTGGCTGCCGCTGTGGATGCATGACAAGGTCACTTCGTGCCTGGAGATCGTCCAGTCACGCCCCTTCTCGGCGCAGAAGATCGACGTGATCACCCACGTCTTCCATGTCTACAAGAACTACCAGAGCCTGCTCGACTACAGCGAGCGCGACGCCCTCACCGGCCTGTTCAACCGCAAGACCTTCGACGAGCAGTTTTCACGCTTCACCTCCCCCGAGCAAAACGAGCGCCCGCAGCCCCTTGCAACCGGACTGGACGAAGGCGAAAGCGCCGGTGATGCCGCCCATCAGTGGCTGGCTGTGGTGGATATCGACCACTTCAAGCAGGTCAATGACCGCTTCGGCCACCTCTACGGTGACGAGGTGCTGATCCTCGTGGCCAACATCCTGCGCTCCTCGTTCCGCAGCCACGACAAAATCTTCCGGTTTGGCGGCGAAGAGTTCGTGGTGTTGCTGCGCTCGACCAGTCTGTCCACCGCGCACAAGGTGTTCAACCGCTTCCGCAAGAACGTGGAAGACTATTACTTTCCCCAGGTCGGACAGGTCACGGTCAGCGTGGGCTTCGTGTCCACCGCCCACGGCTCGCCAGTCGAAATCCTGGGCCAAGCCGACCAGGCGCTCTATTTCGCCAAGGAAAATGGCCGCAACCAGGTGCGCTACTACGACGACCTGGTTGCCGAAGGCCACCTGCAGGCCAAGGTCAGCAACGACGACGTTGAACTCTTCTGACGGGCTGGCCGGTTCCGGGCAGGCGTTCCACGGTCAGCCCAGCGTCTTTTCGAGCGCCTCCAGGTCCACTTCATCACGTTGCAGCGGCGAGAGAAAACGCTCGGCATAGTCGCGCCACACGCCGCTGTGCAGGAAGAAGCGGAAGACCTCCAGGTCGATGTGCTTCTGCCGTGCCATGGCAGCCATGATGGACAACGACTCCGACAGCGTCTTCGCCGGTTTGTAGGGCCGGTCAGCAGCGGTGAGTGCCTCGAAAATATCCGCCAATGCCATCACCCGGTCGGCCAGCGTGAGCTGCGTCCCCACCAGGCCGCGCGGGTAGCCCGTGCCATCCATTTTTTCGTGGTGCGTGCCCGCGATGTCCGGCACACGGGCCAGGTGCTGCGGAAACGGCAGGCTGCTGAGCATGATGATGGTCTGGACGATGTGCTCATTGATCTTGAACCGGTCTTCCTCGGTGAGCGTGCCGCGCCGGACTGACAGATTGTGCAACTCGCCCAGATGGGCAGCCTGCGCGGGCAGCGCCATATCGAAGCCCCACCGGTTGGCAGGGTTGCCCCGCTCCACGGGTGGACGGCGTTCACCCCAGGGAACGATGTGGTCCGGCCGGTCGGCCAGCAATGGCTCGGCCACGGGCAGTGCGCCTGCACCGGAGGCGCCAAGCCTGTCCAGTTCGGCCGCCGACAGGCCCAGCCGATGGTCGAAGTGGCGCAGCCAGGTCTGCCCGCCGATGGCGGCCAGAAGCGCCACATCGGCATCTGCCATGGCTTCACCGCCCACATTGCAGCGCGCGACGAAGGCAAACTCTTCCTGCAGGCGGGCATGCTGCGCCTGAAGGTGGCTCTCGAGGTCTGCCGCATCCAGCCCGGCCAGCCGCTGCTGCCAGTAGTTGATCTGAGCATCCCGCCACAGCACCTCAAAGCGCATGCGCACCTCATGGATGCGGTTGTAGAGCGTCTCCAGCTTCGTGGCCTTGTCGATCACATGCTCGGGGCTGGTCACCTTGCCGCAGTCATGCAGCCAGGCCCCCAGACGGAACTCCTCGCGCTCTGCCTCGGACATCCGGACCGCGGCAAAGGGCCCCTCGCGGGCATCGCACAGGCTCTGCATCAGCATTTCCGCCAGCTGCGGCACGCGCTCACAATGGCCGCCGGTGTAAGGGCTCTTTGCATCAATGGCATCGGCCAGCAGGCGAATCATGGCGTCGAACAGGCGCTTTTGCCCCTCGATGAGATTGCGCGTTTCGATCGCCACCGACAGCGTGCCGGAAAGCTTTTCCACAAAAATGCGGAAATTGGCGTCGTCCTGCCGGTAATCCGCCACGTAGCGCAGGGACAGCACGCCCAGGGGCTGTCCGTCGCGGGTGCGCAACTGCACACGCAGCGCGCGCTGAGGTAGCGCATCCCCCTGAGAGTCCAGGTCCTCATCCAGTGCGCTGGCTGGATTGATGAAATGCGCCATGGCCAGGTGCTCTGGGTAATGCCAGTGGTCATCTGGGTCTTTGCAGTAGCGTGCAATGCGTTCCAGGCCCGCGCCGTTCTGGGCAGCCAGGTACACCGCACCACTGCTGCAGTGGGTGGTTTGCACCAGTTCATACAGCACGCTCGACAGCATCAGGTCAAGCCGCGACTCCGCGCTGATGTGGTGCGTGATGTCCAGAAACTTGGCGATGGTTTCCGACATGCTGTCCATCACCTGCCCCAGATCACGCATCTCGCGCACATAGGACCGGGGGCGCTGGAAGCGCCGGAAATCAAAACGCGTCAATGCCTCGGCCTGGGCGGCCAGGATAGACAGACTTTGCCCCACGCGCCGCCCAGCCAGCGCACCGAGGAATACCATGAACAGGATGCTGCTGGCCGCAACCCAGGCCTGGTGCCGCAGGCTCTTGTCGATGCCCGAAAGCAGTTCGTTCGTAGGGATGGCCATGAGGATGTTCAGATCGCGCCAGCGCAGAGACTGCAGCGGCTGCACCTGGCCGAGCCACTCCCGGCCGTGGACCGAGAAGCGCCGAGACTCTCCCGGCTGAATGTCGAGCCGGTGCACCTCGGACAGACTGGGGATGCCCAGGCTGTCGAGCATGCGCAGATTCAGGCTGGGGCCACCACCATCGGACTCCAGCACCCGGGACATGTCGGGATAGGCCAGCACGCGCAGATCCCGGTCCACCACCACGATCTCGGTGTTGGGAATGAGGCGCAGGGATTCGATCTCACGCCCCAGGTCGGGCAGCGCCACGTCCAGCCCGAGGATGGCACGCCCATCCTCGCTCGGCTGGCTCAGCGTGACGCCGACCTCGCGCGTCGTGAAAAACAGGTAGGGAGCGGTCAGGATCTGCCCGTTCTGCTCCTGCACTTCCTGGTACCAGGGCCGGGTGCGCGGGTCATAGCGGTAGTCCGGGCGCACCGACGAAGACAGCAGCTGCAACTGTGCGCCATAGAAGCCCCAACGCCCCACCAGCGCCGCGCTGCCCCGCTCCCTGGACATCGACTGCACCAGAAATGCCGCCGTGGCGGGTGCGCCCAGGCGCTGGCGTATCACCGGGTCACGCAGCGGCCGCACCAGCAGAAACTGCCCGTCTGGATAACCGATGAAAACCGCAGACAGAAGCGCGTTCTGCTCCAGCACCCGGGCCAACACCGGCAGCCGACGCATGCGCGCGGGCAACGACGTCGCTGCGGTGATCGGATCGAAGGCCAGCTGCCGGATGATGGCATCGGCCGGGTCGACGATGCGGCGCACCCGCTCGCTGATGATGAGGCCGATGCGCTGTGCGCTGTCCTCGGAGGCCGCAAAAATGGCCTCGCGGGCCGTGGTGCTCGCCTGGTAGGCCAGCAGGCCCGACAGGAACAGCATCGCCGCGACCACCAGCGCACTGATCAACAGCCCGGAAGGGACTGAAACCCGGTGCCACCAGTGCACGCGGCTCCCCCCAGGAGGCCAGCGGTGTGCTGCCTCAGTCTCTGTCCCGGGGGCGCCACGCATGGTGTCCATGCGCCCACTGTAGGGGAAAAGGCGCTACCGCAGTGCGCCGCTGTTGCCCCGGAGCGTCAGAGCTTCTGCGCGACCCAGCCTGCCACGGATGCCAGGGCTTCTGGTAGCCTGGACGCATCGGTGCCACCAGCCATGGCCATGTCAGGCTTGCCGCCGCCCTTGCCGCCCACCTGGCCGGCCACAAAGTTGACCAGCTCGCCGGCCTTGACCTTGCCAATGGAATCCTGCGTCACGCCCGCTGCCAGCTGCACCTTGTCGCCGTCCACGGCCGCCAGCACGATGGCGGCGGTCTTCAGCTTGTCCTTGAGCTTGTCCATGGTTTCGCGCAATGCCTTGGCATCGGCACCATCGAGTCGGGCGGCCAACACCTTCAGGCCCTTGACCTCCACGGCCTGCGCCAGGAGTTCATCGCCCTGTGCCGAAGCCAGGCGGCCCTTGAGCGCCGCCATCTCCTTTTCCAGATCGCGCAACTGCTCCAGCAAGGCCCCCACGCGCGCAGGCACATCGCTGGGCACGACCCGCAGCGTCCCCGCCACGCCCCCGAGCGTGGCCTCCATGTCCTGCACGTAGTTCAGGGCGTTCATCCCCGTCACGGCCTCGATGCGGCGCACACCCGCCGCCACGCCACCTTCAGCGACGATGGAAAACAGCCCAATGTCGCCCGTGCGCTGCACATGGGTTCCGCCGCACAGTTCACGGCTGGAGCCGATGTCGAGCACACGCACGGTCTCACCGTATTTTTCGCCGAACAGCATCATGGCACCGGTCTTCTGGGCCGATTCGATGTCCATCACGCGCGCCTGGGTGGCCGCATTGGCGAGGATTTCGTCATTCACGCGGCGCTCGATCTCGCGGATCTCCGCGTCCGTCACCGGTGCGTTGTGCGCAAAGTCAAAGCGTGTGCGCTCGGCATTGACCAGGCTGCCCTTCTGCTGCACATGGCTGCCCAGCACCTCACGCAAGGCCTTGTGCATGAGGTGTGTGGCCGAGTGGTTGCGCACGGTGGCGGCGCGCACGGCGGTGTTCACGGCCGCCGTGGCGTGGTCGCCCACGTTCAGCGTGCCCGCCGTAAGCGTGCCGTGGTGGCCATACACGTCGGCCTTGATCTTGAGCGTGTCGCCCACCGCGAAACGTGCCGACCCGCTGGTGATGAAACCTTCATCACCCACCTGGCCGCCGCTCTCGGCGTAGAAGGGGGTGGTGTCGAGCACCACGACGCCGTTTTGGCCTTCTTTCAGTGCTGCAACGCTCGTCCCATCTACGTAGATAGCTACGATTTTCGCAGCAGATTCAAGCTTTTCGTAGCCCACGAACGCGTTGCCAGCGCCCGTGTAGTCCAGCGCCTTGTCCATCTTGAACTTTCCGGCGGCGCGGGCCTGGGCCTTCTGCCTTTCCATGGCAGATGCAAACCCTGCTTCATCCACCTGAACATCGCGCTCACGGCACACGTCGTTGGTCAGGTCGAGCGGGAAGCCATAGGTGTCGTGCAGCTTGAAAGCCACATCGCCCGGCAGCACCGTGGCGCCATCGCCCAGGGCGGCGTCGAGGATCTCCATGCCGTTGGCCAAAGTCTCGAAGAAGCGTTCTTCCTCGACCTTGAGCACTTCAGTGATGCGCTTTTCCTGCGCACGGATCGAGGGGTAGGCATCGCCCATCAGGCGCGCCAGGTCGGCCACGAGCTTGTGGAAGAACGGCGTCTTCTGACCCAGCTTGTAGCCATGGCGGATGGCGCGGCGCACGATGCGGCGCTGCACATAGCCGCGCCCTTCGTTGCTGGGGATCACGCCGTCGCTCACCAGGAAGGCCGTGGCGCGGATGTGGTCGGCGATCACGCGCAGACTCTTGTTGTCCAGGTCGGTCACGCCGGTTTCGCGGGCCGCGGCCTTGATGAGCTGGTCGAACAGGTCGATCTCGTAGTTGCTGTGCACGTGCTGCAGGATGGCCGCGAGGCGCTCCAGGCCCATGCCGGTGTCCACGCAAGGCGCGGGCAGCGGCGTCACCGAGCCGTCTTCAGCCATGTTGAACTGCATGAACACGTTGTTCCAGATCTCGATGAAGCGGTCGCCGTCTTCCTCGGGGCTGCCCGGGGGGCCGCCGGGGATGTGGTCGCCATGGTCGTAGAAGATTTCCGAGCACGGGCCGCAGGGGCCGGTGTCGGCCATCATCCAGAAGTTGTCGGACTTGTAGCGCCCGCCCTTGTTGTCGCCGATACGGATCACGCGCTCGGGCGGCAGGCCGATTTCCTTGGTCCAGATGTCGTAGGCCTCGTCGTCCTCTTCATACACCGTGGCCAGCAGGCGGTCGGCCGGCAGCTTGTAGACCTCGGTCAGCAGTTCCCAGGCCCACTTGAGCGATTCGCGCTTGAAGTAGTCGCCAAACGACCAGTTGCCCAGCATCTCGAAGAAGGTGTGGTGGCGGGCGGTGTAGCCCACGTTCTCCAGATCGTTGTGCTTGCCTCCAGCGCGCAGGCAGGCCTGCACCGAGGCCGCGCGCACATAGGGGCGCTTGTCGGTGCCCAGGAACACGTCCTTGAACTGCACCATGCCCGAGTTGGTGAACATCAGCGTCGGGTCGTTGCCCGGCACCAGGGGGCTGGACGCCACCACGGTGTGGCCCTTGGAGGCAAAAAAGTCCAGAAAGGTCTTGCGGATGTCGGCAACGGAGAAACTGGGTGTCATGGCTTTCTTCTCGAAAGGGGGGTGCAGGAGCGGGCCTATGCTGCAAAAACAGGCGAACCGATGATTTTAGGGCCTGTTCAGCCACCCGTCTGGGAGCGCAGAAAAGCGAAAACGGCCTCGTCCTGGCAATGCGCCACATTGAAACGCAGCCAGGGGCTGGGCTGCAGGTCGAGCATGAACAGGTGGCCGGGCCCGAGCAGGATGTCCTGTTCGGCGGCCTTGTAGGCCAGTTCGCTGGAATTTTCGATGGCCGGGTGGCGCGCCCATTGCAGCATGCCCGCCTTGGGCTCGACAAACAGCTCGAAGCCCAGGTCCAGCAGGCTCGACGCCACACGCTGCTGAGCCACCGCCAGGCGGTCGCGCAAAGCCTTGGTGTGCTTGCGCCAGCGGCCATCGAGCAAGGCGCCATAGGCCAGGCGCTCGGTGAACTCCGACGAGGTCAGGCCCGAGATCATCTTGAGCCGCCCCAGCTCCTCCAGCAGATCGGGGTGCGCGGCCAGGTAGCCGACACGGATGTTGGGCGAGATGGTCTTGGAGAAGCTGCTGATGTAGACCACGCGGCGCAACTGGTCCAGGCTGGCCAGCGTGGGGCGCGGTTCGGGATCGAGATCGACGTAAATGTCGTTCTCCACCACCACGAAGTCGTACTTCTCGGCCAGTTGCAGCAGGCGGTACAAATGCGCCACCTGGGCCGTCGAGCCCGTGGGGCTTTGCAGCCGGGGCTGGGTGAAGAACACCTTGGGGCGGTGCTCCTGGATGCGCGCTTCAAGCACCTCCAGGTCGTAGCCCGTGGCCGTGCGCGGCGCACCCACAAGGCGCGCGCCCAGAAAGCGCAGCGACGACAGCAGATTGGCATAGCCCGGTTCGTCCACCAGCACGGCATCGCCCGCGCGCACCAGCTGGCGCGCGACGAGGTCCATCGCCTGGCTCGACCCCTGGGTCAGCAGCACCTGCTCGGCCGTGACCACCACCTCGTGCTCGGCGAGCAGGTCGCGCACCAGCTGGCGCAGCGGCAGGTAGCCCTTGGGCTCGCCGTAGCCGCCCAGGTCCACCTCTTCGGCGGCCAGCGCGCGCAGACCCCGGCGCACCCCTTCGGAGAAAAGCCACTCACCCGGCAGCCAGCCGCAACCCGGCTTGAGGCGCAGCGCACGGTTCTCGAAGATGCGCTGCATGTACCACATGGAGTCGAAGCTGTACTGGCCCGCAGGCCCGGGCGCCTCCAGTGCAGTGTCTGCCCGCCTGCGCACGAAAAAGCCCGAGTGCGGGCGCGAGACAAAGTAGCCCTGCGCCACCAGGCGGTCATAGGCATCGACCACCGTGTACACGCTTACGCCATGGGCGTGGGCGAACTGCCGTATCGAGGGCAGCTTGGTTCCGGCACGCAAGGTGCCGTCTTCGACGAGCTGCCGGAAGCCCTCCACAACCTGGAGAACCAGCGGCGTCGACGCTTGGGGATTCAAAGAGAACATGGGGTACCAGAATTTGCGCCTGCAACCAAGGGTTTGTCTGTACAGGCCGCCCGGACAGCACAGTGCATTCCTGCTTGCAAGGTATCTGTATATGTTAGCCGCGCGGGGGCGCTCCTACAGTGGCGCCAGGAACGAAAGACCTCTGCCATCGCACCCGAAGGACCCCCATGCAACGCGACCCCCATCTGAACAACGCCGCCCTTTTTGCCCGCCGCGAGGCCGCCATCCCGCGCGGCGTCGGCCACTCCCACCAGATCTTCATCGAGCGCGGCGAGAATGCCGAGGTCTGGGACGTCGAAGGCCGCCGCTACATTGACTTTGCAGGCGGCATCGCGGTGCTGAACACCGGCCACCGCCACCCCGCCGTCATCCAGGCCGTCAAGGACCAGCTTGACCGCTACACCCACACCTGCTTCCAGGTTCTGGCCTACGAGCCCTACGTGGAGCTGGCCGAGCGCCTGAACGCCAAGGCCCCGGGCAACTTCGCCAAGAAAACGCTGTTCCTGACCACCGGTGCCGAAGCCGTGGAGAACGCCGTGAAGATCGCCCGCGCCCACACCGGCCGCTCTGGTGTGATCGCCTTCACCGGCGGCTACCACGGCCGCACCATGATGACCATGGGCATGACCGGCAAGGTCGTGCCCTACAAGGCCGGCTTCGGCCCCTTCCCGGCCGAAATTTTCCACGCGCGCTTCCCCACCGAACTGCATGGCGTGAGCGTGCAGGACGCCATCGATTCGCTGGAGGGCATCTTCAAGAACGACATCGAGCCCAGCCGCGTGGCGGCCATCATCATCGAACCGGTGCAGGGTGAAGGCGGCTTCAACATCGCGCCGCCCGCGCTGCTGCAGCACCTGCGCGCCATCTGCGACCAGCACGGCATCCTGCTGATCGCCGACGAGGTGCAGACCGGCGCCGGCCGCACCGGCAAGTGGTTCGCCATCGAGCACAGCGGCGTGGCCCCGGATCTCATCACCATGGCCAAGTCCATGGCGGGCGGTTTCCCGATTTCCGCCGTGGTCGGCCGCGCCGATGTGATGGACGCCGCCGCCCCTGGCGGCCTGGGCGGCACCTATGCTGGCAGCCCGCTGGCCTGCGCCGCCGCGCTGGCCGTGCTGGATGTGTTCGAGAAGGAAAACCTGCTGCAACGCTCCGAAGACGTGGGCCTGCGCCTGGTGGGTGGCCTGCAGGCCCTGGCGCAAAAGCACCGCTGCGTGGCGCAAGTACGCGGCCTGGGCGCCATGGTGGCCATGGAACTGTGCCAGGACGGCAACCCGCACAAACCCGACGCCGCCCTGGCCAAGGCCCTGTCGGCCGAAGCGGCCCAGCGCGGCCTGATCCTGCTGACCTGCGGCACCTACGGCAACGTGATCCGCATCCTGGTGCCCCTGACGGCCAGCGACGCGCTGCTGGACGAGGGCCTGGCGATCATCGGTGCATCCCTGGAGGCCGCCATCGCCCCACGCTGAACCTGCCCCGATCCCGGCCTGCCCGCCAGGCCGCCGTCAGCCCGATGCAGCCTGCGCCGCATCGGGCTACGGCCGTTTCGATGCGCCGACGCCGACCGTATCAGCGGCTTCAGTGAATAGGTAGAAAACCCAATGCCCCGAAATTCTTCCGCCTTTAGAGTCGCCCCTACCCAACGGCAAGGTTCGGACGGCACATCGAAGCAGATGCCCGGCAGACAGGCTGTACGTCACTCCTGAGGCACGCGCCATGTACCAGCGCTTTTCCACGGCCGATGTCCCACGAAACCATGAATTCGGTTTCTGGCGCGATGTCATTGCCAATGCGTACTTCCATCTCCAGCTCAACTTTCGCGACCAGCACCGGTTCAGCGGCACCCTGGAGTCCTGGGATCTGGGGCTGGTATCCCTGTCGCGGCTCGATTGCAACGCTCTGCAATACCAGCGGCTGAGCCAGCATTGCCGGGCCGCCGCGCCGCAAATTCTGGTCACCGTCCCCCTGCGCAGCGAGGTTGAGTTTTCCCAGTTGGGGCGTCAAACGCGCTGCGCGCCCGGGCAATTCATTCTGGAACACAGCGACGAACCCTATGAATTCAGCCACGCGGCGCACAACGACATGTGGGTGCTCAAGCTGCCGGACACTGCCCTCAAGGCGCGCGTGGGCCACACCAACCGTTTCTGCGCGCAGCACTTCGACACCACCACGGGCATGGGCAAGCTCTTCAGCGACTATCTGCAGCTGATCACACGGCACTGCACTCCCCAGCAAAGCCAGGGCGCCCTCGCGCTCATGGGCATGCAGCTGATCGAACTGCTCGGCGTCGCGCTCAAGGAAGCGCCTTCGGTGCTGCAGTCCTCGCTCTCCATCGTGCGCACGGCCCACCTGGCACGCATCGAGGCCTACACCCGGCAGAAGCTGGCCGATCCGCACCTGGACCCAGAAGCCATCGCCCGCGAAAGCGGCATCTCGCTACGCTACCTGCACGACCTGTTCAAGGACACAGGCCAGACCGTATCGCAGTGGATCCGCGACTTGCGCCTGCAATCGGCCTACGAACAGCTATCCCAGGCGCCCACGGGCAGCTCGGTCGCCCAGATCGCCTATGCCTGCGGCTTCAACGACCAGACCCAGTTCAGCCACGCCTTTAAGCGGCGCTATGGCGAAACACCCAGCGAAGTGCTGAAGCGGCGCCAGTAGTCAGGGCGCAAAGCCACACAGGCATCCCGGGGCGGTGGGTAGCCGCCTCCAGGTTCAACACCCCTGGCGCCATCACCCGGGCGGCATGCATCTCATTGATGCACGGATCCGCCCAGCTCTGGAAGCGCGCAGCGACGCGCTTGACTGCCAAACGCCGGCCAATCCTCCTGCAGACATGCCGCCAAGCGTGCGCTCATAGGGAAAGTCCCGACGCGCAGTGCACGCAGCCACAAGCCGTGGTGCACGCAAACACAAGCCAGAAACGGGTTCAAAACCCAGAATTTCTCCTGTACCGAGCTTCGTTTCAGTCCCTTGAAACGACCCATGGATCGCACGCCGTTGGCTCGCGGCACACACAGGAGAGAACCGATGAAGAACCCGAGAAAAGTCGACCCGATCACATTGGCCGTGGTGCGCGGCGCACTGGAGACAACGCAGCGCGAGATGACCCTGACTCTGGAGAAGACGGCGCGCTCGAGCGTCTTCAACGTGGCGCACGACTACAGCAACGCATTGTTCAACCACCGCGCCGAGATGATCCTGCAGGGCCAGGACATCCCGATCCACCTCGGCGGACTGATGCCAGCGATGAAGGCCGTGGCGAAGTACTTCGGCGACGACATCCACGAAGGCGATGTGATCTACCACAACGACCCCGTGATGATGGGCAGCCACATCCTGGACTGCTGCATGTACAAGCCCGTGTTCCACAAGGGCAAGCTGGTGTTCTGGAGCGTGTGCAAGGGCCATGTGACCGACATCGGCGGCCCCGTGCCCGCAGGCTACAACCCCGACGCCAAGGAAATCTACGCCGAAGGCCTGCGCATCCCGCCCGTGAAGCTGTGGGACAAGGGCCGCCCGCGCGAGGATGTCATCAACTTCATCCTATCCAACGTGCGCTCGCGCCGCGACTGGGAAGGCGACCTTCGCGCGCAGTATGGCGCAGTGCAGATCGGCGAGCGCAACCTGCTCGCCCTGCTCGACAAATACGGGGTCGAGGAAGTCCAGGCCTGCATCGATGAATTGATGGACATGGCAGAGCGCTCCATGCGCAACCTGTTCGCCAGCACCAAAGACGGCACCTACGAAGCCAGCGCGGTGCTGGAGGATGCGGGCCACGGTCTGGGCGAGCTGACCATCAAGGCCACGGTGACGATCGCGGGCGACAGCTGCCATGTGCGCATCGACAGCCCGCCCCAGGTGCCCTACTTCATCAATTCCTACGAAGGCAATTCCTACTCGGGCGTGTACCTGGGACTGATGATGTTCGCCAAGGTACCGCCACCATACAACGAGGGGCTGTACCGCTGCGTGACGGTGGACATGGGCCCCAAGGGCACGCTGTGCAACGCGGCCGAGCCGGCGCCGCACGTCAACTGCACCACCACGCCCATGGAGACGCTGACCGACGCCGTGCGCCTGGCGCTGGAGCAGGCCGCGCCCGAGCGCGCCGTGGGCTCCTGGTGCCATGCCAGCGGCATCAACATCGCCGGCCAGGACCAGCGCACCGGAGAACCCTACGTGACCATGATCCTAGCCTCGCTGATCGGCGGCGCGGGGGCCACGGCGCACCTCGACGGCTGGAACTCCGTCGGCCCGCAATGCTGCTTCGGCGCGCTGAGCTCGGGCGACATCGAGATCATGGAGTACTCCTACCCCATCCAGATCCACCGCTACGGGCTGGTGCCCGACAGCGGCGGCGCGGGCTACCACCGCGGCGGCTGCGCCACGGTGTGGGAGGTGGAGCCACTGGACCACGAGATGACCGCCATCAGCTTCGGCGAAGGGCGCCTCTACCCGGCCCTGGGCGCCAACGGCGCGCAAAGCGCCTGCCCAGAGCTCAAGCTCGGGCGCGTCGAGCGCAAGCAGGGCGAGGACATCACCGAGGTGATGCGCAGCAACGCCATCCTGACCGTGCAGCCGGGCGAACGCGTCGCCACCATCAATCCGGGTGGCGGCGGCTGGGGCAACCCTCTGGAGCGCGAAATATCCCGCGTGGTCCACGACGTGCGCAACGGCTATGTCTCGCTGGAGGCGGCGGCCCGCGAATACGGCGTCGCAGTGGACACCACCATCTGGACCGGCACCGCCTGCGGCGCGCGCCTCGCCAAGGCCTGAGCCCGCCCCTGAACCGACACGAACAACTGAGAGACACACATGACTACCTACCGACTGGGCGTGGACGCTGGCGGCACCTTCACCGACTTCGTACTGGCCGATGACCAGGGCAACACCCACCTCTTCAAGGCCACCTCGACCCCCGAGGACGGCACCCGCGCCATTGCCGACGGCTTCGCGCAGATCTCGGAAAAGCTCGGCAAGCCAATGCACGAGATCCTCGCGAGCACCGATCTGTGCGTGAACGGCACCACCGTGGCGCTGAACGCGCTGATCCAGCACAAGGGCGTCAAAACCGGGCTGATCTGCACGGCCGGTCACGAGGACTCGCTGGAAATCCGCCTCGGCCACAAGGAGGAAGGCTACCGCTACGACGCCGAGTACCCGCCGGCGCGGCAACTGGTGGAGCGCCACCTGCGCGTGCCGGTGCGCGAGCGCGTGCTGGCCGACGGCAGTGTCCGCACCCCGCTGCACGAGGAAGACGTGCGCGCCGCCTGCGAGCTGTTCCGCCGGGAAGGCGTGCAGGCCGTGGCCATCTCCTTCCTGTGGTCGGTGTCCAACGATGCCCATGAGCGCCGCGCCGCGCAGATCGTGCGCGAGCTGCTGCCCGATGTGTACGTCTCGGTCGGCATCGAGGTGTTCCCGCAGATGCGCGAATACACGCGTACCTCCACCGCCGTGGTCAACGCCTATCTCGGGCCGGTGCTGAAGAACTACGTCGAGCGCATCGACACCTTCTACCGTGAACAAGGGACCAAGGTGCCCGTGCGCTACTTCCAGTCCAACGGCGGCATGGCCGCGCGCGACGTGATGGTCTCGCGCGCCGTCAACGCCATCAACTCCGGCCCGGCATCGGCCCCCATGGCCGGCCGCTACATCACGCGGCCGCTGGGCATCCGCAACTTCATCACCGTGGACATGGGCGGAACCTCGTTCGACATCACGCTCACGCACGAGGACAAGACCAACATCGACAAGGACATCGACTTCCTGCGCTACCGCATCGGCACCCCGATGATCCAGGTCGAGACGCTGGGCGCGGGCGGCGGCTCCATCGCCTGGATCGACCAGATGGGCGTGCTCAACGTCGGCCCGCAGTCCGCCGGCGCCATGCCCGGGCCGGCTTGCTACCAGCGCGGTGGCACGCAACCCACGGTGACCGACGCCAACGTGGCCCTGGGCTACCTGAACCCGGAATCGCTGCTGGGCGGGCGCCTGCCCATCGACGCTGCCGCGTCGCGCCAGGCTATCTCGCACCACCTGGCCGAGCCGCTCTACATCAGCGTGGAGAAGGCCGCCTACGGCATCTTCAGCATCGTCAACAACAACATGGTCAACGGCATCCGCCGCGTGTCCATCGAGCGTGGCTACGACCCGCGCGACTTCGCCCTCATCGGCGCGGGCGGTGCCACCGGCCTGCACCTGACGGCCCTGGCCCAAGAGATCGGCTGCCGCACCGTGCTGGTGCCCAAGCTGGCCTCGGGCCTGTGCGCCTTCGGCCAGTTGCTGTCGGACATCAAATACAACTACATGGCGGCCACCCCCATGCGGCTGGACGACCGCGCCCCGCTGGCGGACCTGGAAAACCGCTTCCGCTCGCTGGAGCATGACGGCATCACCGTCATGCAGGCCGAGGGCATTCCGCTGAGCCACATCGCCTTCAAGCGCAGCATCGACATGCGCTACGTCGGCCAGGTGCACGAGTGCACGGTGGACATCGGCAACACCCCGGTGAACGCCGCCAACCTGCCGCACATCAAGCAACTGTTCCACGACCTGCACAAGCAGCTTTTCACCTACAACGAACCCGACAGCCTGGTCGAAGTGGTGAACATCGAAGCCACCGTGTTCGGCCAGAGCGCGCTGCTGCCCCCGCCCCGGGTGCAGCCGGGCGGCAAGGTGCAGGACGCCATCCGCACGCGCCGGCAGATGATCTTCAGCGCCGAGGGCAGTGCCGTGCTGACCCCGGTGTACGACGGCGAGAAGCTGGGCGCGGGCGACGTCGTCGAAGGCCCGGCCGTGATCGAGGAACCCACCACCACCGTGGTCATCTCGCCCGGCTGGACGGCACGGCTCGACGAGAGCGGCACCTACGTCATCACCCGGAACGCCCTCTGATGCCAAACGCCCACGCCATGTCCGCCCTGCCCCGGCAGTTGCGCGCCGAAGCGGTCAGCCTCACCTTCTCGGGCGTGCGCGCGCTCAAGTCCGTGAGCCTGTCGCTCGAACGCGGCAACGTGCTGGGCCTGATCGGCCCCAACGGGGCCGGCAAGACGACGATGGTCAATGTGCTCAGCGGCTTCAACACGCCCGGCGAAGGCCGAGTGCTGCTGGACGACCGCCCGCTGCGCGGCCTGGGCGCCGACAGGTTCCGGCGCATCGGCGTGGCCCGCACCTTCCAGGGCGGCCGCCTGTTCCGCAATCTGTCGGTGCAGGACAACCTGGAAGCGGCCGGCGTCGGCCTGGGCATGTCGCGCCGCGACGCTGGCGCCGAGGCGCGGCGCATCCTGCACTGGCTGGGGCTGGCGCACCTGGCGAACATGCCCGCCAGCGCCCTGCCCTACACCGACGAACGCCGCGTGGGCATCGCCCGCGCCGTGGTCGGCGGCCCGGCCTTCCTGCTGCTGGACGAACCGGCCGCCGGCATGAACGACCACGAGGCCAACGACCTGCGCGCCACCATCGCCCAGCTCGTCGAGCACATCGGCTGCGGGGTGCTGCTGATCGAGCACAACGTGCGCCTGGTGCTGAGCATCTGCAGCCACATCGTGGTGATGGACGCGGGCGAAGTGATCGTCCAGGGCGACCCGGACGCCATCCGTGGCAGCGAGCGCGTGCGCCACGCCTACATGGGCACGGCCGATGGCGGCGGCGCGGCGCTGCCCGCCCCCGCCTCCGAGGAGGCCTGCGCATGACCACGCCCTTGCTGAGCATCCAGAACCTGCATGTGCGCTACGGCGGTATTGCCGCGCTGCGCGGGCTCGACCTCACCATCCACGCTGGCGAGACCGTCATGGTCACCGGGCCCAACGGCGCGGGCAAGTCCACACTGATGAAGGCCATCGCCGGCCTGGTCAAGCCGCGCCAGGGCCGGATCGTCTTCGACGGCCAACTGACCACCGGCCGCGCGCCGGAGACCGTGGCCGCCAGCGGCTTCTCACTGGTGCCCGAGGGCCGGCAGGTCTTTGGCTCCATGACGGTGCTGGAGAACCTACGCATCGGCACCGGCCTGCGCCGCAACGCCCTGGCCGTGGCCGCCGACCTGGAATACCTGCTCGACGTGTTTCCGCTGCTGCGCGAACGCGCCCACGGGCAGGCCGGGCTGCTCTCGGGCGGACAGCAGCAGATGCTGGTGATCGCCCGCGCCCTCATGGCCGCGCCGCGCCTGCTGGCCATCGACGAGCCTTCGCTCGGCCTGGCGCCCCGCGTGACCGACCAGGTGTACGAAGCCCTGCTGCGCCTGCGCGCCGAGCGCGACCTGACGCTGCTGATCGTCGAGCAGAGCGCCAGCCGCGCCCTCCTGACCGGCGGTCGCATGGTGATGCTGCGCGAGGGCGGCATCGTCCTCGAAGGCGACCCACGCCAGATCACGGCACAGCAAATGCAGCAGGCCTATTTCGGCTACGACGCCGCGCCAGCAGCCATGCACGCCTGAAGTTCCCCACCCAACGCCGCACCACACCATGACCGCCGCACTTCAATACCTGTTCGACGCCCTGAGCCTGGGCAGCCTCTACGCGCTGGGTGCCCTGGGCATCGCGCTGATCTTCGGCGTCATGCGCCTGGTCAACTTCGCCCATGGCGACGTGATGACCTTCGCCATCTTCGTGCTGATCGCGCCCACCACCGAGGCCGTGGCTCCCCTGTGGGTGGGCGCCTGGGCCACGCCGCTGATCGTGATCACCGTGCTGGGCGCGGGCGCGGCCCTGGCGGTACTGGCCGAACTGACCGTCTTCCGCCACCTGCGCCACGCCACGCCCGCCACGACCATGATGGCCGCGTTCGCGCTGGGCTTCGTCATCCAGAACGTGCTGCTGGCCCTGCACAGCAGCCGCGCCAAGGCCGTGAACCTGTGGCCGCAGCTCAACCTGCCGGTGGACCTGTGGGGCGCACGCGTGCCCGCGCTGCAGCTGCTGATGATCGGCATCACCATGGCCCTGCTGCTGGGCCTGGCGTGGATGCTGCGGCACACCCGCGCCGGGCTGGAGATGCGCGCCGCCGCCGAGGACTTCGACATGGCGCGCATGCTGGGCGTGAAGGCCAACCGCGTCATCCTGGTGGCCTTCGGCATGAGCGGCGCGCTGGCCGCGCTCATCGGCCTGTTCATGGTGAACCAGACCGGGCTGGTGGACATCCGCATGGGAGCACCCATGATGCTAGTGGCCTTCGTCTCCACCGTCATCGGCGGCCTGGGCAGCCTGATGGGCGCCGTGCTCGGCGGCTTCCTCATTGGCTTCGTCAGCACGGCCCTCCAGGCCTGGCTGCCACTCGACGCCCGCGCCTTCCGCGACGCCTTCGTCTACCTCGGCGTCATCGCCCTGCTGCTGTGGCGCCCCAACGGCCTCTTCATCACTGGCGCCTCGCGCCAGCGCGTCTGATGTCTGCCCCCCAATCTTCTCCGAACGCCATGAACAACTTCCTGCAGCGCTATCGCCTCGAAACCCCCGCTCTGCTGTGCCTGGCCCTGGCGGTGCTGGCCGCCCTGTCCCTGGCCGGGTCGAGCGGCCTGCAGCGCACCGTCACCGAAGTCCTGGTGCGCGTCGTGATGGTGGTGGGCATGTTCATCTTCATCGGCCACTCGGGGCTCATCAGCTTCGGCCACATGGCCTTCGTCGGCATCGGCGCCTATGGCGTGGCCTGGACCACCATGGAGCCCTCCATCAAGCAGTACGTGCTGACGGGCCTGCCCGACATGCTGCAGCAGGCCGCCATGCCCTGGGTGCCCGCCTCGCTGCTGGCCGGCGCGCTGGCAGCGGCCGTGGCGCTGCTGGCGGGCGCGGTGGTGCTGCGGCTCAATGGCATTGCTGCCTCGATCGCCACGTTCTCCCTGCTGGCCATCTTCAACGTGGTGTATTCGAGCTGGGACAGCGTCACCGCCGGTTCCAGCTCCATTGTTGGCATTCCCACGCCCGTGGGCGTCTGGCAGGCATTCTTTTTTGCCGCCGGTGCCATCGCGCTGGCGCACTGGCACGGCATCTCGCGCTTCGGCCTGGCCCTGCGCGCCGTGCGCGAGGAGCCCGTGGCTGCGCGCAGCTGCGGCATCAACGCCTGGCGCCAGCTTCTGGTGGCCTTCGTGCTCAGCGCCTTTGTCTGCGGCCTGGGCGGCGCACTGGACGCGCAGTTCCTTGGCGTGGTCAACCCCGATGCCTATTACCTCGGCCGCACCTTCACCTGCCTGACCATGCTGGTGATCGGCGGCAGTGCCAGCCTGAGCGGCGCCGTCACGGGCGTGCTCGTGCTGTCGGCACTGATGGAATTGCTGATCCGCCTGGAAACCGGCGTTTCGCTCGGCGGCATGGCCCTCCAGCTGCCCGGCGGCAGCCAGGAAATCGTCACCGGCCTGGCCATGGTGCTGGCACTCATCCGGCGTCCCACAGGCCTAATGAAGGGGCGCGACTGGCAATGGCCGAGCCTGGCCCGCACCGCACCACCCATTCCCCCCACCCCGCTGGAGATGCAGCCCCGCTGAGCATCCCGCCCCCCTTTTCTGCAACAACCACCAGGAGACCCACCATGCCAAGAATCGCCCTCTCATCCACCCTGCGCCGCGCGCTGCCCGCCCTGTGCGCCGGCCTGCTGGCCAGCAGCCTGGCCAGTGCCCAGGCCGGCAAGGACATCGTCGTCGGCTTCGCCAATGCCAAATCCGGTTGGGTGGAGGCCTACGACACACCGGCACGCCGCGCCGCGCTGATCCGCATCGACGAAATCAATGCGGCGGGCGGCCTGCTCGGGCGCAAGCTCAAGGTGGTCGAAACCGATACCAAATCCGACCGCGCACAGAGCGCCAAGGCAGGCCTCGAAGCGCTGGACCAGGGCGCCGAGCTGCTGGTGGTGAGCTGCGACTATGACTTCGGCGCCCCGGCGGCCCTGGAAGCCCAGAAGAAGGGCAAGGTATCCTTCTTCCTCTGCGCCGAGGACATCAAGGCCGGCGTGCAGGGCGTGGGTAAATACGCCTTCAGTTCCTCGGTGCTGGCCGCCGTGCAGGGCGCCACCATGGCCGAATGGGCGTACCACAAGCGCAACATGCGACAAGCCTATGTGCTGCTGGACACCACCATCGAATACAACAAAGGCATCTGCACCGGCTTCGACTGGATGGCGCCGCAGCTCAAGGGCGTGGCCATCGTCGGGCGCGACAACTTTAAGAACGGCGACGCTTCTATCGCCGCGCAGATCTCGCGCATCAAGGCCCTGCCCAAGGAGCCCGACGCGATCATGCTGTGCTCTTACATTCCGGGCGCCGCCAGCGCCGTGCGCCAGCTGCGCGCAGCGGGCATCCAGTCGCTGATCCTCAACGGCGCCGCCGTCGATGGCAGCTACTGGCTGGATTCGGTGCCCGGGCTGTCGAACTTCGCTGTGCCGGTGCAGGGCTCGGTCTATGGCGACGACCCCAACCCCCAGGTCGAGGCTTTCAACAAGACCTTCGCCACGCGCTATGGCGCCCGCCCGTCCAACACCTACGCTTACCCTGGCTATGTGCTGATCGACGTCTGGGCCAAGGCCGTGCAACGTGCCCAAAGCCTGGAAGCCGACAAGGTCACGGCCGAGCTGGAAAAGATGCGCGACGAACCCACGCTGTTCGGCCCCCGCTCCTTCAGCAAAGACATCCACCACCAGAACCAGGCACGCCTGCTGATCTCGGAAGTCAAGACAGGCAAACCCGGCATCGTGGATGAGTGGACGATCTCCAACCCAGTGCCGCTGTCCGTGCTGCTCAAGCGCTGACCCCCAGGGATACCCGCATGCCAGTGCCGGCCCTCTCCCCTGGCATCGGCGTTCGGCCACGAGGCAGGTTTGATTGAGGAAGGTCAAAAACGCCGGAAAAGCTTTTAGCAAAAAGCGCCTTTAGCTATACAAAATATAGCAACCGTGGTCTACCAGAGGCCTGCGGTGCCATGCTGCGGCACCAAGGGTTTCTATGTAGAGGCTTGCTGTACTGCACAGTGCGCACCGCACGGCGGGCTTCTGTATATGTCGGCCCGCGCATGAACGCCCTACAGTTCACGCCAACGCATCCACAACCTGACACCTGCCATGACCGCAAGCGACGCACTCGTAACGTTCCGAGGGGTGAAAAAGACCTACGACGGCACCAGCCTGGTGGTGCGCGACCTGAACCTGGACATCCAGCGCGGCGAATTCCTCTCGCTGCTGGGCCCCTCGGGTTCGGGCAAGACCACCACGCTGATGATGCTCGCCGGGTTTGAATCCCCCACGGCGGGCGAGATCAGCCTGGACGGCGTGCCCATCACGCGCACGCCGCCGCACAAGCGCAATTTCGGCATGGTGTTCCAGAACTACGCCCTGTTCCCGCACATGACGGTGGCCGAGAACATCGCCTACCCGCTGCATGTGCGCAAGCTGCCCCAGGCCGAGCGCGAAGCCAAGGTCAAGCGGGCGCTGGAGATGGTGCAGATGGACACCATGGGCATGCGCTACCCGGCACAGATGTCGGGCGGGCAGCAGCAGCGCGTGGCCCTGGCGCGCGCCCTGGTGTTCGACCCGCAGCTCGTGCTGATGGACGAACCGCTGGGCGCCCTCGACAAGCAGTTGCGCGAGCACATGCAACTGGAACTGAAGGCGCTGCACCGCCGCCTGGGCGTGACCTTTGTCTATGTGACGCACGACCAGTCCGAGGCGCTCACCATGTCCGACCGCGTGGCAGTGTTCAACGACGGCCGCATCCAGCAGATCGACCGCGTGGACCGCCTGTACGAAACCCCGACCAACCGCTTCGTCGCCAACTTCGTCGGCGACAACGCCGTGCTCGAAGCCAAGGTGCACGCCACCGACGGCGACGAGTGCGAGGTGGTGCTGAGGGACGGCATGCGCCTGCGCGGCCTCAACGTCAACCGCGCCACCGTGGGCGACGCCGTGCAGTGCAGCGTGCGCCCCGAGCGCATCCAGCTGGCCGATGGTGCGGACCACAACACCCTGCGCGGCACCGTGATGGACGTGATCTATTTCGGCGACCACTTGCGCCTGCGCTGCAAGATGGCCAGCGAGGCCGAGGTGATGGTCAAGCTCTCGCTCAACCATGCCGCCGTCCCCACGCCGGGCCACACCGTCCACCTGCACGCACCGGCGCAGCACATGCGCGTGTACCTCTGATTCCTGCCCGTCTTTTTTTTTCACACCCAACCCCGAGGAGACAACCATGAACCACAAGAAGCTTTTCAAGCCCCTGCTGCTGGCTGCCGCCGCTGCCCTGGCGCTGCCCGCGCTGGCACAGCAGTCCATCACCGTCGTCAACTTCGGCGGTGCCAACGGCGCCGCGCAGAAGAAGGCCTATTTCGATGCCTACGAGAAGGCCACCGGCGGCAAGATCACCCCGGTGGAATACAACGGCGAGCAGGCCCGCATCAAGGCCATGGTCGAGGCCAAGAAGGTGACCTGGGACGTGGTCGAGGTCGAAGGTCCGGACATCAGCCGCGGCTGCGACGAGGGCCTGTTCGAGCGCATGGACTGGAGCAAGCTCGGAGCCAAGTCCGACTTCCTGCCCGCCGCCGTGCATGAATGCGGCGTCGGCACCTTCGTCTGGTCCACCGTGCTGGCCTACAACGGCGACAAGCTCAAGACCGCCCCCACCGGCTGGGCCGACTTCTGGGACGTGAAGAAATTTCCCGGCAAGCGCGGCCTGCGCAAGGGCGCGCGCTACAACCTCGAATTCGCGCTCATGGCCGACGGCGTGAAGGCCGCCGACGTGTACAAGGTGCTGGCCTCCAAGGACGGCGCCGACCGCGCCTTCAAGAAGCTGGCCGAGCTCAAGCCCCACATCCAGTGGTGGGAAGCCGGCGCCCTGCCCCCGCAGTTCCTGGTGGCGGGCGACGTGGCCATGACCACCGCCTTCAGCGGCCGCATCGACGCCGCACAGCGCGAGGGCCAGAACCTCCAGATCACCTGGACCGGCGGCATCTACGACCTGGACTTCTGGGTCATGCCCAAGGGCGTGGCCAACAAGGAAGCGGCCATGAAGTTCATCGCCCTGGCCAGCAGCGCCGACGCCCAGGCCGAGTACGCACGCCACATCTCCTACGGCCCGACCAACACCAAGGCCATGGCCAAGCTCGACGCCAAGACCCAGGCCCTGCTGCCCACCTCGCCCGCCAACAGCAAGGATGCGCTGCGCTTCGACGTGGCCTTCTGGGCCGACCAGGGCGAGGCCCTGGAAAAGCGCTTTGCCGCCTGGGCAGCGCAGTAAGCCCCGGCCAGCACCCACCCGCAGGAAGGCCACCGCATGAGCACCGCCACCATGGCTGTCCCCCAGGACCAGGAAGCGCCCCCCGATCTGGGGCGCCAGTTGCGCACCGCCGAGCGCAGGCGGCGCCTGCGCTCCATGGCGCTGACCCTGCCCTTGCTGGCGTTCTTGCTGGTGGTGTTCATGGTGCCCCTGGCGGGCCTGCTGATCCGCGCCGTGGAGAACCCCGAGGTGGCCAACACCCTGGTACATACCGGCCCGGCGCTGCAAGACTGGGACCGCCAGAGCGCCCCGCCCGACGCGGCCTACGCCGCTCTGGTGCGGGACCTCTCGGCCCTGCAGGAAACGGCGCAGGCCGGGGCCCTGGCGCGGCGCCTGAACAGCGAAGTCAGCGGCGCGCGCTCGCTCATCATGGGCACCTACCGCGCCCTGCCGCTGGGCACCGGCCTGACCGACGCCCAGACCCGCGAGCAAATGCTGGCGCTCGACGCCCGATGGGGCGAACTGCCGTACTGGCAGGCCATCGCCAAGAACGCCTCGCGCTGGACGCCGGACTACCTGCTGGCCGCCGTGGACCTGCAGCGCACCCCGGAGGGGCGCATCACCCAGGTGCCCGCCGAGGCGGCCGCGTTCCGCGACATCCTGGTGCGCACCTTCGAGATGAGCGCCACGGTGACGCTGCTGGCCATCCTCATCGGCTACCCGCTGTCCTACTGGCTCAGCACCTTGAGCGAGCGCCGCGCCAACCTGATGATGATCCTGGTGCTGGTGCCGTTCTGGACCTCGGTGCTGGTGCGCATCGCCGCCTGGATCGTGCTGCTGCAGAGCAACGGCCTGGTGAATCGCTTCCTGATCTCCATCGGCCTGACCGACACGCCCGTGCCGCTGCTGTTCAACCGGCTCGGCGTGGTCATCGCCATGGTGCACATCCTGCTGCCCTTCCTGATCCTGCCGCTCTACAGCGTGATGAAGTCCATCCCGCCCAACTACCTGCGCGCCGCCATCTCGCTGGGCAGCACGCCGCTGGCCGCATTCTTCCGCGTCTACGTGCCGCAGACCTACCCCGGCGTGGCCGCGGGCGGCCTGCTGGTGTTCATCACCGCCATTGGCTACTACGTCACCCCGGCGCTGCTGGGCGGCCCGGGCGACCAGATGCTGAGCTACTACGTGGCGCAGTACACCAACGTCGAGGTCAACTGGGGCATGGCGGCCGCGCTCGGCTCGGTGCTGCTCGTGACCACCCTGGTGCTCTATGCCGTGTACCGCAAGTTCGGCAAGGCCGAACTCAGCATGGGCTGATATGAAGAACATCCCCCTGTGGCGCTGCGCGCCTTCCCCCTTCTCTGGCATCGCTGCGCGATGCGGAAGGGGCACGCCCCCAGCGCGGCGGGGCGGCCCTTGCGCGGGGGCCGCTGGCCTGGACCGTGCCAGCGTCATGCATCGCGTCGAAGCATCGAAAACACTCCATCGAGTCTTCCCATGAAAACCGCCTACTTCCCCGCGCACTACCGGCTGAGCGACAAACTGGGCTGGCTGGGGCTGCGCGCCTTCTGCATCGGCGTGCTGCTGTTCCTGCTGCTGCCCATCATCGTCATCGTGCCGCTGTCGTTCTCCAGCGGCTCCTTCCTGTCGTACCCGCTGCCGGGCTGGTCGCTGCAGTGGTACGAGGAGCTTTTTGCCTCGGCCGAATGGGCGCGCGCCGCGCGCAACAGCTTCATCGTCGCGCCGCTGGCCACGCTGCTGGCCACGACCCTGGGCACGCTCGCAGCCATGGGGCTGGCGCGCACACGCTTCGTCGGCAAGGGGCTCATCAGCGGCCTGCTGATCTCGCCCATGGTGGTGCCCATCGTCGTGGTGGCCGTCAGCACCTACCTGTTCTTCGCGCGCATCGGCCTGTCGGAAACCTACCTCGGCCTGGTGCTGGTGCACGCCGCGCTGGGCGCGCCCTTTGTGGTCACCACCGTGCTGGCCACGCTGCAGGGCTTCAACCAGAACCTGGTCAAGGCCAGCCTGAGCCTGGGCGCCGGGCCGGTGCGCACCTTCTTCAAGATCACCCTGCCCGTCATCGCGCCGGGCGTGATCTCGGGCGCGCTGTTTGCCTTTGCTGCCTCGTTCGACGAGGTGGTGGTCACGCTGTTCCTCGCCGGGCCCGAGCAGGTCACGCTGCCGCGCCAGATGTTCACCGGCATCCGCGAGAACATCTCGCCCGTGATCGCCGCCGTGGCCACGCTGCTGACGATCTTCACCACCGCGCTGATGATGACGCTCGAATGGCTGCGCGGCCGCCGCAAGTGAGCCCTGCTGTAAACATCAGCAAAAATGGCATCAAACGCCCGACCATAAAGCGTCAGTAGCTACGTTTTTAATAGCACAACATGTCTGCCACCCCCTTGCGCCCCGCCGCCCTTGCCACCGAGCAGATCCGCAACGCCCGCACCGTGGTCACCGAATGGCGCTTTCCCCCGGGCGCCGAGACCGGCTGGCACACCCACGGCCACGACTACGTGGTGGTGCCCACCACTGGCGGCGAGCTGCTGCTGGAGACGCCCGAGGGCGAACGGCGCGTGCCGCTCTCGCCCGGTCAGTCCTACACCCGCCCCGTGGGCACGGCGCACAACGTCATCAACCCCACGGGCCAGGAAGTGGCCTTCATCGAAATCGAGTTTCTGTAGACCGCGAGACGGCGGGCCGGCGTCACCTGTGTTTACTTCGGCCTTTGCCATTTGCGGTAACTTCCCTCTTTCTGTTCCCTTCGTACCGTCGGAGCCTTTATGTCGAACACCCCCGCCCCCAGCCCCCTCGCCCAGCTCAAGGACCCCAGCCTGCTCAAGACCGACGCGCTGATCGACGGCCAATGGATCAGCGGCGCCAGCCGCTTCGCCGTGCACGACCCGGCCACCGGTTTGAAGCTGGCCGACGTGGCCAATCTCGGCCCCCAGGACGCCCAGGCCGCCATCGCTGCCGCCAATGCCGCCTGGCCTGCCTGGCGCTCCAAGACCGCCAAGGAGCGCTCCATCCTGCTGCGCAAGTGGTATGACCTGCTCATGGCCAACCAGGATGACCTGGGCCGCATCATGACCGCCGAGCAGGGCAAGCCCCTGCCCGAAGCCAAGGGCGAGGTGGCCTATGGCGCCAGCTTCGTCGAGTGGTTCGCCGAAGAGGCCAAGCGCGTCAACGGCGAGACCCTGCCCCAGTTCGACAACAACCGGCGCCTGTTGGTGCTCAAGCAGCCCATCGGCGTGTGCGCCGCCATCACGCCCTGGAACTTCCCGCTGGCCATGATCACGCGCAAGGTGGCCCCGGCCCTGGCCGCCGGTTGCCCGGTGGTCATCAAGCCGGCCGAGCTCACGCCCCTCACGGCCCTGGCGGCCGCCGAGCTGGCGGTGCGCGCGGGCATTCCGGCCGGGGTGCTCAATATCCTCTCGGCCGACAGCGCCAACTCCATTGCCATTGGCAAGGTGCTGTGCGCCAGCGACACGGTGCGCCACATCAGCTTCACCGGCAGCACGGAAGTGGGCCGCATCCTCATGGCCCAGTCGGCGCCCACGGTGAAGAAGATGTCGCTGGAGCTGGGCGGCAATGCGCCCTTCATCGTCTTCGACGACGCCGACGTGGACAGCGCGGTGGAAGGTGCGTTTGCCAGCAAGTACCGCAATGCCGGCCAGACCTGCGTGTGCACCAACCGCTTCTATGTGCAGGAGGGCGTGTACGACCAGTTCGTGCAGAAGTTCGCCGCCAAGGTGCGTACAGCCAAGGTGGGCAATGGCTTCGAGGAAGGGGTGAACCAGGGCCCGCTGATCGAGGAGGCCGCCCTGGAGAAGGTGCAGCGCCATGTGGAGGATGCCGTCGCCAAGGGCGGCCAGGTGCTCGCCGGTGGCCAGCGCCTCAAGACCCTGGGCTCGGGCCAGTTCTTCGAGCCCACGGTGGTGGCCAATGCCACGCCCGACATGCTGTGCGCGCGCGAGGAGACCTTCGGGCCGTTCGCCCCGGTGTTCAAGTTCAAGACCGAACAGGAGGCCATCGACGCGGCCAACAACACCGAGTTCGGGCTGGCCAGCTATTTCTACAGCCGCGACGTGGGCCGCATTTTCCGCGTCAGCGAAGCGCTCGAATACGGCATGGTGGGCATCAACGTGGGCATCCTGGCCACCGAGCATGTGCCGTTTGGCGGCGTCAAGCAGTCCGGCCTGGGCCGCGAGGGCTCGCACCATGGCATGGATGACTATGTGGAGATCAAGTACCTGTGCATGGGCGACATCCTCAAGTGAGCCACCCTATGCACTATTAGTTTTGTAGCTGCTCGCGCTTGCCCATCAAGCGCTGGAGGCCAAAAACATTCAAACCGCCACACCGCGAGGTGCTGGCGGTTTTTTTGCGCCCCCCGTGTTTACCCTGACAAAGATATTTTTAATATCCTGCTAATATATTTAAAAGTCGCAAACGACCCCACCCACCAATTCACCACCCCACCCTAGGAGTTCATCCATGACAACCACCCGCTGGCAAGGCATCTTCCCCGCCGTCACCACCAAGTTCCACGCCGACGAGCGCATCGACGCCGAAGGCACCGCCCGCCACATCGACTTCCAGATCCGCAACGGCATCCACGGTGTCGTCACCTGCGGCTCGCTGGGCGAGGCCAGCACGCTGTCGCTCGAAGAAAAGCTCGACGTGGCCCGCATCGCCATCGAGGCCAGCGGCGGCCGCGTGCCCGTGCTGGCCAACGTGTCGGAAACCAGCACCCGCGACGCGCTGCGCTACATCGACGGCGCCAACAAGCTCGGCGTGGCCGGCTACATGGTCATGCCCTCGGTCATCTACGTGGCCGATGCGCGCGAGGCCATGGCCAACGTGCGCGCCATGGCCAAGGCCGCCCAGCGCCCGCTGATGGTCTACAACAACCCCGTGGCCTACCGCGTGGACCTCAAGCCCGAGCACATGCTGGAGCTGGCCGACTGCGAGCAGGTCGTCGCCGTCAAGGAAAGCACGGGCGACATCCGCCGCGTGACCGACCTGCGCAACACCGTGGGCGACCGCTACCAGATCTTCTGCGGCGTGGACGACCTGGCCTACGAGGCCCTGGCCCTGGGCTGCGACGGCCTGGTGGCCGGCGTGGGCTGCGCCTTCCCGCGCGAGACCGTGGCGCTGTACGAGCTGATGCAGGCCGGCAAGTTCGCCGAGGCGCTGGCGCTGTACCAGTGGATGACGCCCATGCTGCACCTCGACGTGTCGAACAAGCTGGTGCAGAACCTCAAGCTCATCGACGCGCTGGTCGGCGTGGGCACCGAGCATGTGCGCCTGCCGCGCATGCCGCTGGTGGGCGCCGAACGCGAGTTCGTCACCGCCGTGGTGCAGAAGGCTCTGGAAAACCGTCCCGCCCAGTACCGCTCGGTCGCCTGAGCCTCCCACCACCACGCCCCCGAAAAGCCCCGCCATGAACGAACACAACCCTTCCCAGGACCTGTCCGGCCATGGCTGGGCCCGCGGGATCCAGCGTGCCTCGGGCGCGATCCTGCGGGCCGAGCGCCTGGCCCTGATGGCACTCATGGGCCTGCTCGCGCTGATGATCCTGCTCAACGTCGCCACGCGCTATTCCGGCATGCCGATCTACTGGGTGGACGAGGCGGCGGTCTACCTCGTGGTGTGGTTGTGCTTCGTCGGCGCCTCCGCCATGACACGGCTGCGGCTGGATTTCGCCGTCACCCTGCTGACCGACACGCTGGGTGAACGCATGGCGCGCCGTGTCAAGGCGCTGTCCACCGCCTGCGTGCTGCTCTTTGGCTGCGCACTCATCGCCATGTGCTGGGTGTGGATGGACCCCGTGGGCATCGCCCGCCACGGCTTCGATGCGCGCGAATTCGCGGCCGAGAGCTTCAACTTCCTCTACACCGAACGCACCCAGACGCTGAACTGGCCCACCTGGGTGGTGCAGCTGGTGCTGCCGCTGTTCGCGCTGTGCTTCACCGTGCACGCAGCAGCCAACCTCGTCGAGGACCTGGGCCTGCGGCCCCGCGCCCCCATCACCGGCTTCGACCTCGGCAGCGCCGAGGCCACCGTCAACTGAACCCGCGGGGACCGTCACCATGACCACCGGCCTGTTCTTCCTCGCCGTCATGCTGCTGGGCGTGCCCATCGGCGTGTGCCTGTGCCTCGCGGGCATCGTCTATATCTTCGCCACCGACGCCACGGTACTGTTCCAGTCCTTCCCCTCGCAGATGTTCGGCGGCGTGGACAGCTACGGGCTCATCGCCATTCCGCTGTTCATCCTGATCGGCGAGATCATGGGCAGCGGCGGCATCACGCGCCGCCTGGTCGAACTGGCCATGGGCTTCGTCGGCTCGGTGCGCGGCGGCCTGGCCTACGTCAACATCCTGGCCAACATGATGCTGGCCTCCATCATCGGCTCGGCCACGGCGCAGGTGGCCATCATGTCCAAGATCATGGTGCCCGAGATGGAGAAGCAGGGCTACGACAAGACCTTCGCCGCCGGTGTCACGGTCTATGGCGGCATGCTCGGCCCCATCATTCCGCCCTCGGTGATGTTCGTGGTTTACAGCGTGCTCGCGCAGGTGGCCGTGGGCGACATGCTCATGGCCGGCATCCTGCCCGGCATCCTGCTGACGGTGCTGTTCTTCGTCGTCATCGCCTGCATGGGCCTCATCTACAACTACCCGCGCTGCGAGAAGAAGACGCTGCGCGAGCGCGCCCGCACCATCGCGCTGGCCTCGCCCACGCTGCTGATTCCCATCGTCATCGTCGGCTCCATCCTCACGGGCATCGCCAACCCGACCGAATCGGCCGCCGTGGGCGCCGTGGTCTCGGCGCTGGTGGGCCGCTTCGTGACGCGCGAACTGCGCTTTGCCATGCTGCCCAAAATCCTGCTGCGCTCGGCCGTGTACTCGGCCATCGTGCTGTTCCTCGTCGCGGCCGCCGCCGTGTTCTCCTGGCTGCTGATCTACGGCAAGGTGCCGCAGGCCGCCGCCGCCTGGATACAGACCGTGGCCAAGGACCCGGTGAGCTTCCTGCTCATCGCCAACGTGATCCTGCTGGTGATCGGCACCGTGATCGACGGCATTCCGGGCCTGATCATGACCGTGCCCATCCTCCTGCCCATCGCCACCGAGGTCTACCAGATCGACCCGCGCCACTTCGGGGTGGTGGTGGTCATGAACCTGGTGCTGGGCCTGATGTCGCCGCCCGTGGGCCTGAGCTTCTTCGTCGCGGCGGCCGTCACGGGCGCCAAGCCCGGAAAGATGTTCCTCGTCACCCTGCCCTTTTTCCTGATCAGCTGCGCCGCGCTGGTGCTGCTGTCGCTGTTCCCCAGCCTCTCCCTCGGCCTCCTTGACTGACCCTCCCACCCTCGAAAGGCATTGCACCATGAACCTGTCCCGCCGCCACTTCGTCCAGGCCAGCGCCGCGCTGGCCGCCCCCGCCTTCATCGGCCAGGCCCGCGCCCAGGCCAAGGAATTCCGCCTCGGCCTCATCACGCCCGCGGGCCACTCGTGGAACCGCGCCGCACTGGCCTTCGGCGAATCGCTCAAGAAGGAAACCGGCGGCCGCCTCTCGGCCACGGTGTTCCACTCGGGTCAGCTCGGCAACGAGGCCGCGATGATGCAGCAGCTGCAGACCGGTGCACTCGACATGGGCTGGATCCAGGCTGCCGAGCTGGGCTCGCGCGTGGCCAGCGTCGCCTCGATCAACGCGCCCTACCTGGTGCGCTCCACCACCGACGTGGCCCGGCTGGTGCGCCACGAGGCCGCGCTCAAGCTGCTCGACGTGCTGCCGCGCGAGACCGGCACCATCGGCCTGGGCTGGGGCATCACCGGCATGCGCGTGGTGTTCTCCACGCGCGAGATCGGCGGCACCAAGGACATCAAGGGCATGAAGCTGCGCATCAACCCCACGCCGGTGTACCGCGACTTCTACCAGCAGCTGGGCGCCGCGCCCACGCCCATCCCCACGCCGCAGGTGTTCGACGCCATGGCCAACGGCCAGGTGGACGGGCTGGAGGCCGACATCGAGTTCTCATGGAACCAGCGCTTCGACAAGGTGGCCAAGTCCATGCTGCAGATGAACGCGCTGTTCATGCCCTTCGCACCGCTGGTCTCGGGCCGCGTCTGGCAGGGCCTGAGCGCCCCGGACCGCGAACTGATCCGGGGCCTGGTGCGCGAGGCGCTCGACGCGCAGATCCGCGACATCGTGACCACCGAGCTGGGCCTGATCGAGAAATTCAAGGCCGTGCCCTTCCCGATCAAGACCGAACCCGCCCTGGACGTGGCCGCGCTGGCGCGCGATTTCGACAAGATCTGGCTGCCCAAGGCGCCGCAGATCGCCGAGCTGCGCAAGGCCGGCGCTGCCCTGTAACCACGCCCCTGCGGCCCGGGCAGCGCCCGGGCCGCACCCCACCCTCTGACCGGATTGCCATGGACACCCGTACCTCCCCGCTCTCGCTGCTCAACGACCCTTCGCTCCTGAAAACCGAGGGCCTCATCAACGGCCAATGGATCAGCGGCGCCAGCCGCTTCGCCGTGCACGACCCGGCCACCGGCCAGCTTCTGGCCGAGGTCGCCAACCTGGGCCCCCAGGATGCCCAGGCGGCGATTGCCGCCGCCAATGCCGCCTGGCCTGCCTGGCGCTCCAAGACCGCCAAGGAGCGCTCCATCCTGCTGCGCAAGTGGTATGACCTGCTCATGGCCAACCAGGATGACCTGGGCCGCATCATGACCGCCGAGCAGGGCAAGCCCCTGCCCGAAGCCAAGGGCGAGGTGGCCTATGGCGCCAGCTTCGTCGAGTGGTTCGCCGAAGAGGCCAAGCGCGTCAACGGCGAGACCCTGCCCCAGTTCGACAACAACCGGCGCCTGTTGGTGCTCAAGCAGCCCATCGGCGTGTGCGCCGCCATCACGCCCTGGAACTTCCCGCTGGCCATGATCACGCGCAAGGTGGCCCCGGCCCTGGCCGCCGGTTGCCCGGTGGTCATCAAGCCGGCCGAGCTCACGCCCCTCACGGCCCTGGCGGCCGCCGAGCTGGCGGTGCGCGCGGGCATTCCGGCCGGGGTGCTCAATATCCTCTCGGCCGACAGCGCCAACTCCATTGCCATTGGCAAGGTGCTGTGCGCCAGCGACACGGTGCGCCACATCAGCTTCACCGGCAGCACGGAAGTGGGCCGCATCCTCATGGCCCAGTCGGCGCCCACGGTGAAGAAGATGTCGCTGGAGCTGGGCGGCAATGCGCCCTTCATCGTCTTCGACGACGCCGACGTGGACAGCGCGGTGGAAGGTGCGTTTGCCAGCAAGTACCGCAATGCCGGCCAGACCTGCGTGTGCACCAACCGCTTCTATGTGCAGGAGGGCGTGTACGACCAGTTCGTGCAGAAGTTCGCCGCCAAGGTGCGTACAGCCAAGGTGGGCAATGGCTTCGAGGAAGGGGTGAACCAGGGCCCGCTGATCGAGGAGGCCGCCCTGGAGAAGGTGCAGCGCCATGTGGAGGATGCCGTCGCCAAGGGCGGCCAGGTGCTCGCCGGTGGCCAGCGCCTCAAGACCCTGGGCTCGGGCCAGTTCTTCGAGCCCACGGTGGTGGCCAATGCCACGCCCGACATGCTGTGCGCGCGCGAGGAGACCTTCGGGCCGTTCGCCCCGGTGTTCAAGTTCAAGACCGAACAGGAGGCCATCGACGCGGCCAACAACACCGAGTTCGGGCTGGCCAGCTATTTCTACAGCCGCGACGTGGGCCGCATTTTCCGCGTCAGCGAAGCGCTCGAATACGGCATGGTGGGCATCAACGTGGGCATCCTGGCCACCGAGCATGTGCCGTTTGGCGGCGTCAAGCAGTCCGGCCTGGGCCGCGAGGGCTCGCACCATGGCATGGATGACTATGTGGAGATCAAGTACCTGTGCATGGGCGACATCCTCAAGTGAGCCCATGGTGCTATTGATTCAATAGCTGCTCGCGCTTGACCATCAAGCGCTGGATGCCAAAAACACCTGATTTCATTGGAGCATGGGAGGACATTCATCCGCCATCGAATACCTTATGAATCTAACTAATCCAGGCCAGGACCCCGTTCAACTCTGGCAGACTCCCGGCGCGGTTTCTCCGCACCTGTCTGAACCCGGACACCGTCGCCCATGGGCCCCATGGCTACCCGCCTGACGCCCAGGTGCATCCTTTTCCGCAACCCTTACCGGAACATTTGCAATGCAACACCTCTCCCTGAAATCCACCCTGGTGGCCACCGCCGCCATTGCCTGCGCAGCCTCGGCCTTCGCACAAGAGCAGATCGTCAAGATCGGCCACAGCGGCCCCCTCTCCGGCCCCAATACCTTCGCCGGCCGTGACAACGACAACGGCGTGCGCCTGGCCGCCGAAGAACTCAACGCCCGCAAGATCAACGTCGGCGGCAAGACCCTGAAGTTCGAAGTCGTCTCCGAAGACGACCAGTGCGACGCCAAGAACGGCGTGGCCGTGGCGCAGAAGCTCGTCGACTCCGGCGTGAAGTACGTCATGGGCCCCTACTGCTCGGGCGTGGCCATCCCGGCATCGCGCGTGTACGACGGCGGCGGCACCATGGTTTCGACCGTGGGCACCAACCCCAAGGTCACGCAGGGCGGCTACAAGAACCTGTTCCGCATCATCGCCAGCGACTCGCAGATCGGCGGCAACATGGCGGCCTATGCCGCCAACGTCATGAAGGTCAAGAAGGTCGGCGTGGTGGATGACCGCACCGCCTTCGGCCAGGGCGTTGCCGAGGAATTCGCCAAGGAAGCGCAGAAGCTGGGCCTGACCATCGTGGGCCGCGAGTTCACCAACGACAAGGCCACCGACTTCATGGCCATCCTGACCAGCCTCAAGGCCAAGCAGCCCGAAGCCGTGTTCTACGGCGGCTACGCGCCCCAGGCCGCGCCCATGACGCGCCAGATGAAGCAGCTGGGCATCAGCGCCAAGCTGCTGGGCGGCGACACCCTGTGCAGCCCCGAAATGGGCAAGCTCGCGGGCGACGCGGTGAACGACTTCGTGTACTGCGCCTACGCGGGCATGCTGATGGACGCCAACGATGCCACCAAGGCCTTCCAGGAGCGCTACAAGAAGCGCTTCGGCCTGAACCCCGACGTGTACGGCCCCGCCTACTACGACCAGGTCATGTTCATCGGCGAAGCCATGCAAAAGAGCGGCTCCATCGACCCTGCCAAGGTCGGCGACTGGATGCGCAAGAACCCCTACAAGGGCGTGATGGGTGAATATGGCTATGACGACAAGGGCAACCGCCTGAAGGCGCCCACGGTGGTCAACACCTTCAAGGACGGCAAGCCCGCTCCTCTGGCCAGCCACTGAGGCCCGCCGACCATGCGCTCGTCCCGCCTCATCCATGTCGTGAGCTGCCACGCCGAGGGCGAGGTTGGCGACGTCATCGTCGGCGGCGTGGCCCCACCGCCCGGCGACACGCTCTGGGAGCAATCGCGCTTCATCGCGCGCGACCAGGGCCTGCGCCAGTTCGTGCTGAACGAACCGCGCGGCGGCGTGTTCCGCCACGTCAACCTGCTTGTTCCGCCCAAGGACCCGCGCGCGGCCATGGGCTGGATCATCATGGAGCCCGAGGACACGCCCCCGATGTCCGGCTCCAACTCCATCTGCGTCGCCACGGTGCTGCTCGACAGCGGCATCGTGCCCATGCAGGAACCGCACACCCGCTTCGCGCTGGAAGCGCCCGGCGGCCTGGTCGAGGTCGTGGCCGACTGCCGCGCCGGCAAGGCCGAGCGCATCACCGTGCGCAACATGCCTTCGTTCGCCACGCGCCTGGACGCGCCGCTCGAAGTGCCGGGCCTGCCCACGCTCAGCGTGGACATCGCCTTTGGCGGCGACAGCTTCGTCATCACCGACCCGCACGCCCTGGGCTTCACGCTGCACGCCAGCGAGGCCCGCGCGCTGGCCGAGACGGGTTTTCGCATCACCCAGGCGGCCAACGAGCAACTGGGCTTTGCGCACCCGCTGCTGCCGGGCTGGGACCACATCTCCTTCTGCCAGTTCGCCGCCCCGCTGCAATGGGAGGACGGCGTGGCCACCGGCCACAACACCGTCGTCATCCGCCCGGGCAAGCTCGACCGCTCGCCCACCGGCACCGGCTGCTCGGCGCGCATGGCCGTGCTGCACGCGCGCGGCGTGCTGCGCACGGGCGACCGCTTCATCGGCCGCTCCATCATCGGCTCCGAATTCCACTGCCGCATCGAGGACACCACCACCGTGGGCAGCCTCGCGGCCATCGTGCCCAGCATCTCGGGCCGCGCCTGGATCACCGGCACGCACCAGCTCATGCTCGACCCGGCCGACCCCTGGCCCGCCGGCTACCGGCTGGCCGACACCTGGCCGATGCTTGAAACACAGACGCACCAACCATGAAACGCATCCAGATCATCGACTCCCACACCGGCGGCGAACCCACGCGGCTGGTGATCGGCGGTTTTCCCGACCTCGGCAACGGCAGCATGATGGAGCGCCGCGCCCTGCTGGCGCAGCAGCATGACGCCTGGCGCGCCACCACGGCGCTGGAGCCACGCGGCAGCGACGTGATCGTCGGTGCCCTGCTCTGCGCGCCGCAAGACCCGGCCAACACCGCCGGCGTGATCTTCTTCAACAACACCGGCTACCTAGGCATGTGCGGCCACGGCACCATCGGCCTGGTGGCCTCGCTGGCCTACCTGGGCCGCATCCAGCCTGGCGAACACCGCATCGAGACGCCCGTGGGCACCGTCACCACCACGCTGCATGACGACGGCTCGGTCAGCGTGCGCAACGTGCCCGCCTACCGCCTGCACCACCGCCTGCAGGTCCAGGTGCCCGGCCATGGCACCGTGACCGGCGATGTCGCCTGGGGCGGCAACTGGTTCTTCCTGGTGACCGAGCATCAGCAGCGCGTGGAAAGCAACAACATCGAGGCGCTGACCGACTTCGCCTGGGCCATCCGCCAGGCGCTCGAAGCCCAGGGCGTGCGCGGCGACGACGGCGGCATCATTGACCATGTGGAGCTGTTCGCCGACGACGAGCGCTTCGACAGCCGCAACTTCGTGCTCTGCCCCGGCCGCGCCTACGACCGCTCGCCCTGCGGCACCGGCACCAGCGCCAAGCTCGCCTGCCTGGCCGCCGACGGCAAGCTGCAGCCGGGCCAGGTGTGGCGCCAGGCCAGCATCATCGGCAGCCATTTCGACGCCAGCTACGAATGGCAGGACGGCAAAGTCATCCCCACGCTGCGCGGCCGCGCCCACATGAGCGCGGAGGCCACGCTACTGATCGAGGAGGACGATCCTTTCGGTTGGGGCATCCGCCTGTGACCCCTGCCGATGTGATTGTCATCGGCGCCGGCATCGTCGGCGCCGCGTGCGCCCATGAGCTGGCCGCCGCCGGCCTGTCGGTGCAGGTGATCGACGCGCGCAAGGGCGGCGCCACCAATGCGGGCATGGGCCACCTCGTGGTGATGGACGACAACGCCGCCGAACTGGCGCTGAGCCAGTCGTCCCTCGAACTCTGGCACCAGTGGGGCCCGCGCATGAACGCGGACCAACCCACCTGCCAGTTCACCAACTGCGGCACGCTGTGGGTGGCCGCCAACGCCGAGGAAATGGCCGCCGCCGAGGACAAAGCCAACAAGCTGCGCGCCCACGCCATTGCCTGCGAGCTGCTCGGCCCCGCCGCGCTGGCCGCTGCCGAACCGCTGCTGCGCCCCGGCCTCGCGGGCGCGCTCAAGGTCTCGGGCGACAGCGTGGTCTATGCCCCCAACGCCGCCGAATGGCTGCTCACGCACGGCGCGCGCCCCATTGCCGTCGAGCAGGCCGAAGTCACGCGCATCGAGGGCCACACGGTGCACCTCGCCGATGGCCGCCAGCGTAGCGCGGGCGCCGTGCTGCTGGCCGCTGGCATCGAGGCACCGCGCCTGTGCCCCGGCCTGCCCATCCGCCCCAAGAAGGGCCACCTGGCCATCACCGAGCGCCACCCCGGCCTGCTGCGCCACCAGCTCGTGGAACTGGGCTACATCACCAGCGCACACCACAGCGACGGCACCTCGGTGGCCTTCAACCTGCAGCCCCGGCCCACGGGGCAGCTGCTGATCGGCTCGTCGCGCCAGTTCGACACCACCGACCCGGCCGTGGAAAACGCCATCCTCGCGCGCATGCTGCGCCGCGCATTGGAGTACGCGCCCGGCCTGGCCGACCTTGCCATCGTTCGCACCTGGACGGGCTTTCGCGCCGCCACGCCCGACAGCCTGCCCCTCATCGGCGCACACCCTGAACGCGAAGGCCTGTGGCTGGCCGTGGGCCATGAGGGCCTGGGCGTGACCACCGCGCCCGCGACGGCCCGGCTCATCGCCGCGCTGATGACGGGCGCCACGCCACCCATCGACCCCGCACCCTACGCCGCCACGCGCTTCGGTCTGTGAACATGACTTCCTCCGTGCACATCCACATCGACGGCCAGGCCCTGGCCGTGCCCACCGGCAGCAGCGTGGCCGCCGCGCTGGCGCGCGCTGCGGGCGGCTGCTCGCGCCTGTCCGTCGGCGGCGAACCACGCGCGCCGTTCTGCGGCATGGGCATCTGCCATGAATGCCGCGTCAGCATCGACGGCCGCCGCCAGCTCGCCTGCCAGACGGTCTGCCAGGACGGCATGCGCATCGACACCGGCCTTCCCGCCCCGCACCCATGAACAGCGCACCGCACTCCCCCGCCGCGCCCAGCCGGCGCTGCGACATCCTCATCATCGGCGCCGGCCCGGCCGGCATGGCGGCGGCGCTGGCCGCCGCGCCGAGCGGCGCCGCCATCGTGCTGGTGGACGACAACCCCGCCCCCGGCGGCCAGATCTGGCGCGACGGCCCCGGCGCCCACCTGCCACCGCTGGCACGCAGCTACCGCGAGCGGCTGGCCGGCCTGCCCAACGTGCGCGTGCTCACCGGCACGCGCGTGGTCGGCCTGGGCGACACGCCCGCCACGGACACCGCCCCGGCCCTGCTGCTGGAAGACGGCCAACAGGGCTGGACCCAGCACTGCGGCCGCCTCATCCTGTGCACCGGCGCGCGCGAACTGCTGCTGCCCTTCCCGGGCTGGACGCTGCCCGGCGTCACCGGCGCGGGCGGCCTGCAGGCGCTCATCAAGGCCGGGCTACCCGTGCGCGGCCAGCGCATCGTCATCGCGGGCACCGGCCCGCTGCTGCTGGCCGCCGCGCACACGGCGCGCGAAGCCGGCGCCCAGGTGCTGCGAATCGCCGAGCAAGCGCCCTGGAGCCAGCTTGCGGCCTTCGGCCTGCAGCTACCGCGCTGGCCCGCCAAGGCCGTGCAGGCCCTGCCGCTGCTCCACCCGGCCCTGCGCGCCGCCAGCCATGTGCTGGAGGCCACGGGCACCGGCCAGGTGCAATCGGTGCGGCTGCGGCACGGCGCGGGCGAGGAGGTGCTGGACTGCGACCGCCTGGCCTGCGGCTTTGGCCTGGTGCCCAACACCCATCTGGGCCAGATGCTGGGCTGCGCATTGAATGACCGCCAGGGCCTGGCCGTGGACGCGGTGCAGGCCACCACCATGCCCGGCGTGTTTGCCGCCGGTGAATGCACGGGCTTTGGCGGCAGCGACAAGGCGCTGGTCGAAGGCACCATGGCGGGCCACGCCGCAGCGGGCGACACCACGGCCGCGCTGGCCCTGGCCCCGCAACGGGCGCGCTGGCAGGGCTTCGCCGATGCGCTGCACCAGCGCTTCGCACTCACGCCCGCGCTGCGCGACCTGCCCCGCCCCGACACCCTGGTCTGCCGCTGCGAGGACGTGCGCCACGCCGACCTGGCGCCGCGCGCGGGCTGGATCGACGCCAAGCTCCACACGCGCTGCGGCATGGGCCCCTGCCAGGGGCGGGTGTGCGGCGCCGCCGCGCAATTCCTCTACGGCTGGGCGCCCGCGCCCGCGCGCCACCTTCTGGCCCCTGCACGCATCGCCACGCTGGCGGGCTGCGAAACGCCCAACCACGAAAGCACGCCATGAGCACATCCAACGCATCCACCGACACCGTGCGCATTCCCCTGCCGGAGCTGCATGACCTCGCCCTGCGCGTGCTGCAGCGCCAGGGCCTTTCGCAACCGCACGCCGAGTCCATGGCCCGCACCATCGTGGCCGGGCAGCGCGACGACTGCCAGTCGCACGGCGTGTACCGCCTCGTCACCTGCGCCCACACCATCCGCGCGGGCAAGGTCGATCTGCAGGCCGAGCCCGTGCTCGCGCCCACCAGCGGCGCCGTGGTGCGCGTGGACGCGCGCTACGCCTTCTCGCCCTTGGCGTTCGAGCGCGGCCTGCCGGCGCTGGTGGAAGCGGCGCGCACGCACGGCCTGGGCGCGCTGGTCATCCAGCACTGCTTCCATTTCTCGGCGCTCTGGCCCGAGATCGAGGCCATCACCGCGCACGGCCTGGCCGCGCTGGCGCTCACGCCCAGCCACGCCTGGGTGGCGCCGGCGGGCGGCCACCAGCCGGTATTCGGCACCAACCCCATCGCCTTCGGCTGGCCGCGCCCGGGGCCCACGCCCTTCGTGTTTGACTTCGCCACCAGCGCCATCGCGCGCGGTGATTTGGAACTGCACCGCCGCGCGGGCAAGCCTCTGCCGCCGGACTGCGGCGTCGATGCCCAGGGCCTACCCAGCACCGACCCCGTGGCCATCGCCCAGGGGGCCATGCGGACCTTTGGCGGGCACAAGGGCTCGGCACTGTCGGCCATGGTGGAGCTGATGGCCGGTGCCCTGATCGGAGACTGGATGAGCCGCGAGTCGCTGGCCTTCGACGCGGGCGACGGCGCCGCGCCCTGCCATGGCGAGCTGATCCTGGCCTTTGACCCGGCGCGCCTGAGCGGCGGCGACCCCGCCGAGCACCAGCGGCGCGCTGAGGAAATGTTCGCGGCCATTACCGGCCAGGGCGCGCGCCTGCCCTCGCAGCGCCGCTACGAAGCCCGTGCGCGCAGCCTGGCCGAAGGGGCCGCCGTGCCGCGCGCGCTGTACGCGGAAATCCTGGCCCTGGCCGGCTGAGCCCTGGCATGCATCAAGGTTTGCTCCCGCGCAGGGCACTAAGATGCGCGTCACCACAAGGCCCCACGCCATGCCCCCCGATCTGACCACCGAGACACCCCGCCCCGCCGCTGCCCCCAAGCGGCGCGCCGCCGACATCGCCTACGACGCCATCGAGACGCTCATCTCCACGCTGGAAATGCGCCCCGGCAGCCCCGTGGTCGAGGGCGACATCGTGGAACGCACCGGCCTGGGCCGCACCCCCGTGCGCGAGGCGCTGCTGCGCATGGTCTCCATCGGCCTGATCGTGCAGCAGCCGCGCCGGGGCCTGCTGGTGTCCACCATCGACCTGGCCGACCACCTCGACGTGATCCAGACCCGGCGCGTGCTCGAATGCCTGATCGCCGCCTGCTCGGCCCGCCGCGCCACAGCACCCCAGCGCGCCGACATCCTGCGCTGCGCCGAGCACATGCTGCGGACCGCGGACAGCGGCGACCTCGACGCCTACATGCGCGCCGACCACGAGCTGGACCTTGTGAACCACCAGGCCAGCCAGAACCACTCGGCCGTCAAGTGCGTGGTGCCGCTCATCGTGCAGTGCCGCCGCTTCTGGTACGCCTACCAGCACGAGGGCGAAATCGCCGAGGGCGCCCGCGCCCACATGGCGCTGGCCCAGGGCATCGCCACCGGCAACGAGGCCGCCGCCGTGGCGGGCGCCAACCAGCTCATGGACTACCTGGAGCGCTTCGCCCGGCGCGTGATTGACAACTGAGCGCGTAGTCCGGTGGAACGAACCACCTGCGGCGGTCGAGGCTGGCCAGCTCCGCTGGCTCAGACTGGTTGAGATCGGCCAGGAGCCGACTTTCGAGGCGCTGCGACGGCCGGCCGCTTCAGGCTGGGAGCTGACGCTCATCGCCTCGCTGTTGAGCGTCCACTTTTGCTGCCATGCTCATGGCTCCTAGACGTACCCGTTCAAGCATGGCATGCCGAGTCGATCCAATGGACTGTGCCTCGTCCCGCCACTAAACCACAGCACGTGGCATGTAGATCATGATGGTTGTGCCCGGAAGTTGGCGTCAGCGTGACATTCACCCTCAAGACGGTACATCCGTAGCAGGATATGCTGGCAATATCTGGAGAATCAAAGCTGAGGAAGAACCATGAAGGCAATCGACTGTAGGCAGCTGCAGCCGGGTGACATTCTGTTGACTACGAGCCAAGGAGCTACGAGCTGGTCTGTCCGTACCGGTACCAAGAGCGACATCTCTCACGCGATGCTCTACGTTGCCAATAGCTCCGTTATCGACTCGACGTCCGATGGAGTCCACGCTCGCAATTTGCAGAAAATCTTCTACGAGGATGACTGCGCCATCTACGCACTTCGTCCGATCAAGCCCCTAACTGTCGAGGAAATTCGAGCGATCATCGTCTATGCGCGCTCTGCGGTCGGCACGAAGTACGCACTTCGCGAAGCCGTGCGCTCAGTGACCAAGCCGAAAGGCAGTGGAGGTGTGAGGCAGTTCTGTTCTCGCCTTGTGGCCCGGGCGTATTTGGAGGCAGACATCCAGTTGGTCGAAAACCCTGACTTCTGTACGCCAGAACAACTGAAAGGCTCGCCTTTGCTCCAGGAGCTGCCTAGTCCTGCGGTTGAGATATCTGCTGAGGAGATAGCTGAAATCGAGAGCCGGCCCAACCGAGCAGATGGGATGGTTCAAGTCACCAATGCCTTCTTGAAACAAGTGAGGTCCTTCGCCCCGAAGATTGAGTCGATTAACGATGCCCTGGAGTTCCTCGTACCGAACCAGGGGTTTGATGATCAGGTTCATGCAGCATTGAAGTCCTCGGGCTACCTTGATTTCTGGCAACGTGAGCGACAAGAGTTTAGCTGGCGATATGACCTTGAAGCCATGAAGGAGCTTGCGAGCAACGATCCTAACCTTCTACCGGAGCTCAAAAACTACTGCTTGATTTCGCTTCGCGACATTGCCAATGGAGATTTTGATCACTGGGATCAGAGTCTTCATGCATGGCGGCAGAAAGCACAGAGCTCCCGACTAAAAAGCTTCCTGGCAATGGCCCAACTGTATGAGAACCTCGTCGAAGGGGTGCAACTGCGTCGCTCAGTCGCGGAGAGCTGGTTGGCGAGCTAGATCCGCATGCCAAGAGCTGGAAGGCTCGCGAAGCAAGACAAAGGGCCTTGGCAAGGAATGGGAACGAAGCATCGGCCATGTAGCCGTTGAGCCATCCAAGATGTCCGTGGCCCTTGCTGCAATGCACGAGGTAAGAGTCTGGAACCGGTCGTTTGCCAATCGAGGCTCGTGGCCAATAGCGGTCGGTCAACGCACCATCGCTGACAGACCGCAATCGCTGCAAAGCAAACATGGTGGGTAGCCGCACGAACGGCAGCAACGGATCGTTTGCCACCCGTGGCCAGCACCAGCACCCTGGCCAGCCTTCATCGGTACCGTGGTCAACCATGCCCAGCGTCCGCACCGAGCGCATGGCACCGCACGCCAGCGCTATGCTTTCAGTAGCTTGTAGCGCTTTATCCATGCACCCTACAGGCCAAAATCGCTCGAAACCTTGAAATATCCCACTCCGTGCCCGGCGGCACGGCATGCTTGCCTATAATCCAAGGCTTCGCGGGTGTCGTTCAATGGTAGGACTCTTGCTTCCCAAGCAAATAACGTGGGTTCGATTCCCATCACCCGCTCCACAAAAACAAAGAGCCTGGCGCATTCACCGTGCGCCAGGCTCTTTTTTCGTGGGCGATGGCCTCAGTCGAGCGTCACACCCGCGTTCTTGATCACCTTGCCCCATTTCACCGTCTCGGCCTCGATGAAGGCATCGCAGGCCTCGGGCGTGGTGCCTTCGGCGAAGGTGCCCATGGCTTCGAGCTTGGCGCGGGTCTCCGGGCTCTGGATGATGGCGTTGACGGCGTCCGACATGCGCTTGACGATGTCGCGCGGTGTGCCGGCCGGAGCAATCATGCTGGCCCAGGTGCTGCCGATCAGGCCGGGGATGCCCTGCTCGATGAAGGTGGGTACGTCGGGCACGGCGGGCAGGCGCTTTTCGCCCGAGACGCCGATCAGGCGCACGCGGCCCGACTTGCCGGCCTGGATCAGGCCCGTGGGCGCATCAAAGAACAGCTGGATCTGGCCGCCGAGCAGGTCGGTGAAGGCCGGCGACGCGCCCCGGTAGGGGATGTGCAGCATGAAGGTGTTGGTCAGCGCCTTCATCAGCTCGCTGGTCAGGTGCGCGGCCGAGCCCGTGCCGGACGAACCGAAGCTGATCTTGCCCGGGTTGGCCTTGGCGTAGGCCACGAGTTCTTTGGTGTTCTTGAACGGTGCGTTGTTGGGCACGGCCGCCAGCAGCGGCGAGACGCCCATGAGCGAGACGCCGACCAGATCCTTGCGCGGGTTGTAGGGCAGTTTGGGGTAGAGGCTGGTGTTGGCCGCGTAGGCCGCGATCACCACGCCGAAGGTGTGCCCGTCGGGCGCCGATTTGGCCACCGCGTCCACGCCGATGATGCTGTTGGCACCCGCCTTGTTCTCGATCACGATGGGCTGGCCCAGCGCCTTTTGCAGGCCCACCTGCAGCAGGCGCGCCATCTGGTCGGTGAAGCCGCCTGCCGTGCGAGAGCCTGTTCAAAGCCTTTTCATGGAGCCCGTTGCCCCGCAAAGGCAGTGGATGCTAGGCGCCCACCGCAAGCCGCACTGATGTGCGGCGAGGATGGGCAACGCCGCAGACGCTGCCTTTGCGGGGCAACCCTTCGGGCAAGGCAGCAAAAAGCCGCACTCGTCGTTGCGCACCTTGTCCAGGCCGCCAGCATGGCCTGCGGCGCGCGCCTAGATTGCAGCTTTTTGCTGCCTTGCGGGCACCATGAAAAGGCTTTGAACAGGCTCTAAGGCACGATGATCTTGATCGGCTTGCTGGGCCAGGCCGTCTGCGCCAGCGAGGGTAAGGCCGCGCTGGCCAATGCGGCGGTGCCTGCGCTGACGAAAGCGCGGCGGGAAAGATGCATGCTCATAGGGATTGCCTCGGGTTGGTTTTATAAGTAAAAATGGCGCTAGCCCTTGCCAGACAAGCACCATAAGCTCGCATTTCAATAGCACCAGGGCGGTGGCCCCGGTGCGTTCCCCCAGCCGCTTACAGGGCCTTGACCAGTTCCGGCACGGCCGTGAACAGGTCCGCCTCCAGGCCGTAGTCGGCCACGCTGAAGATCGGCGCTTCGGGGTCCTTGTTGATCGCCACGATCACCTTGGAGTCCTTCATGCCGGCCAGGTGCTGGATGGCGCCCGAAATGCCGGCGGCAATGTACAGCTGCGGCGCAACGATCTTGCCGGTCTGGCCGACCTGCAGGTCGTTGGGGGCGTAGCCCGCATCCACCGCCGCGCGGCTCGCGCCGATGGCTGCGCCCAGCTTGTCGGCCAGCGGGGTCATCACTTCGTTGAACTTCTCGGCGCTGCCCAGGGCGCGGCCACCGGAGACGATGATCTTGGCTGCCGTCAGTTCAGGGCGGTCGCTCTTGGTCACTTCGCGGCCCACGAAGCTGCTCTTGCCGCTGGCGGCGGCGGCGGCCACGGTTTCCACGGCGGCACTGCCACCGGTGGCGGCGGCGTCAAAGCCGGTGGTGCGCACGGTGATGACCTTGACGGCATCTGCGCTTTGCACGGTGGCGATGGCGTTGCCGGCGTAGATGGGGCGCTCAAACGTGTCGGGGCTGGTGACCTTGGTGATTTCGCTGATCTGGGCGACGTCGAGCTTGGCGGCCACGCGCGGGGCGATGTTCTTGCCGCCAGCGGTGGCGGGGAACAGGATGTGGCTGTA
>OGCL01000106.1_pt1 | contig 93684 bp, 80 predicted proteins | sample 1570041 | NCBI WGS metagenome assembly OGCL01 (sample SAMN06266162, study PRJEB24511) | hot springs metagenome | isolation source: Hot spring water | place: South Africa: Limpopo | collected 2015-06-22
AGGTCTTGGCGCACCGCTGTGCTTTCCTCAATGGCGGCCTTGAACCTTTTCCCCTCTCAAAAAAGTGAACTGCTCCCATCTGAAAGAAATTCTTGCATATTCAGAAATTTAAGGTAATGTTACTTGACATTAACAACAACCAAAAACTTTTTAACATTAAAATTTTGGTTGAAGCAAGTGACACACTGTCAAACTAGTTGAAATTAAAGGTTTACTTTGGGATCGCAGGGCTACAACTGGAGAGTCATAGATAGTTACAGTAACAAGCATCTAACCCGACAACAACCACGTTTGCTTGAAATTCTCCCAAAAAACAAATAGCTGCCCGATCGCGATCGACCGCACAGCTATTCAAATCAACTGAATTCACACCAACTGAATTCACGCCAGCTTACAGGTAACAGGTAATTACCGTCAGCAAGCTAATCCGCCGCTTGGGGCAGTAACTCCCGCCGTTCGCTGGGGGTGACCTTCACCTGCCCATCTTCACCCACATCGATAAGGGCCGTATCCCCTTCCCGGACGTGACCCGCCAGGATTTCCTCTGCCAAGACATCCTCCAGCAGGCGCATGATTGCCCGCCGTAAAGGCCGCGCCCCGTAGCTAGGGTTATAACCCTCTTCCACCAGCCGCTCCTTGAAGCGATCGGTGACTTCCAGGGTAATACCCTTCTCCGTCAACCGACCAAACACCTCGCGCAGCATGATGTCGGAGATTTGCTTGACTTCGTCCTTGGTCAGTTGGCGGAAGACGATGATTTCGTCTAAACGGTTGAGGAATTCAGGCCGGAAGTATTGCTTCAGTTCCTCGTTGACCAGGGAGCGAATCCGGTTGTACTGAGATTCGGCCTGATTATCCTCAAACTCGAAACCGAGACCACCGCCGCCCTTTTCGATCACCTTGGAGCCGATGTTGGAGGTCATAATCAGCAACGTGTTCTTGAAGTCCACCGTACGCCCCTTGGCATCGGTCAGGCGACCATCTTCCAGGATTTGCAACAACGTGTTGAAGACATCCGGGTGGGCCTTTTCGATTTCGTCAAACAGGACCACAGTGTAGGGCCGTCGCCGCACCGCTTCCGTCAATTGTCCCCCTTCGTTGTAGCCCACATAGCCAGGCGGCGAACCAATCAGCTTCGAGACCGTGTGCCGCTCCATGTATTCCGACATATCCAGCCGGATCATGGCATCCTCAGACCCGAAGAAGTAGGCAGCAAGGGACTTGGCCAACTCCGTTTTACCGACCCCCGTGGGACCGGAGAAGATAAAGCTGGCGATCGGTCGATTCGGATTCTTCAGCCCGACACGGGCACGGCGGATCGCACGGGAGATCGCCCGCACGGCTTCCTCTTGACCCACCATGCGCTGGTGCAAGGTATCTTCCATGTGCAGCAGCTTTTCAGACTCGGACTCGGTGAGCTTGTTCACCGGCACCCCGGTCCAAGCGGCGACGATTTGGGCGATGTCTTCCTCGGTGACCACGGGCGAATCATCTTCGCTGCGGACTTCCGACTTCTTGTTCTGGGCGATCGCGCGAATTTCGGCCTTGATTTCCATTTCCCGATCGCGCAGTTCACCCGCCCGATCAAAGTCCTGGGCACGCACCGCGTCGTCCTTATCCTTGAGGACTTGGCGCAGTTCCTTATCCAGCTCCTTAGCCGCCGGGGGCAATTGGGAGTTAATCAACCGGACTCGCGACCCAGCTTCATCGATCAGGTCGATCGCCTTGTCGGGCAGGTAGCGATCGGAGATATAGCGATCGGAGAGCTTAGCTGCCGCATCCAGGGCTTCGTCAGAAATCTTCAGCTTGTGGTGCTGTTCGTACCGTTCCCGCAGACCGCGCAGGATTTCGATCGTTTCCTCGACCGTGGGTTCACCCACCATCACGGGTTGGAACCGGCGCTCTAGGGCGGCATCCCGTTCAATGTGCTTGCGGTACTCGTCCAGCGTCGTGGCCCCGATACATTGGAGTTCACCCCGGGCCAAAGCCGGTTTGAGAATATTGGCAGCATCGATCGCGCCTTCCGCCGCCCCGGCCCCGATTAGGGTATGGACCTCATCGATCACCAGGATCACATTGGAAGCGGAGCGGATCTCATCCATGATCTTCTTGAGCCGCTCTTCAAACTCACCCCGGTACTTGGTCCCCGCCACCAGCAGACCAATATCAAGGGTGACGACGCGCTTATCTTCGAGAATATCAGGCACATCGCCGTTAGCAATTCGTTGAGCCAACCCCTCTGCGATCGCGGTTTTACCGACCCCCGGTTCCCCGATCAGCACGGGATTATTTTTAGTCCGTCGGCCCAGGATTTGAATGACCCGTTCAATTTCCTTTTGACGACCAACGACCGGATCGAGCTTGCCTTCCCCGGCCATTTGGGTCAGGTTGGAGCCAAACTCATCCAATGTGGGCGTTTTCGTCCGGCTCTGGCTGCTGCCGGTAGATACCTCAGCGGTTTCACCCAGCATCCGAATGACCTGGGTCCGGACTTTGGAAAGATCAACCCCCAGATTCTCCAGAACCCTAGCGGCAACGCCTTCCCCTTCGCGGATGAGGCCCAGCAGCAAGTGCTCGGTGCCAATGTAGTTGTGTCCCAGTTGGCGGGCTTCTTCCAGGGAAAGCTCGAGGACGCGTTTGGCCCGTGGCGTAAAGGGAATTTCCACGGCGACAAACCCAGAGCCGCGCCCAATAATCTTCTCAACTTCAATGCGGGCGTCTTTCAGATTGACTCCCATTGACCTGAGCACCTTCGCGGCAACTCCCGTCCCTTCACCAATCAGACCCAAGAGAATCTGCTCAGTGCCGACAAAATTGTGGCCAAGGCGACGGGCTTCCTCCTGGGCAAGCATAATCACCTTAATGGCTTTTTCTGTGAAGCGTTCAAACATGGCGTGTGTCCATCACCTGCTGCGTGCGGGTACGCTGATTCTAGCATAGGAAACCGGCCCAACTGGCTCCCATGAAACCAGCCCTGGGAGTGGTAATTGCCTCCCTCTGGCGGCGAGATAGCCCACCCCGATCGCGGCGATCCCCAATGGCTCAACCCCTATCCTAAGGGAATGCCTCGTCCATAAATTTCAGGAATCTCGGCAGCAAGACATCATTCCTTGACATGCCTGACATCCCTTGATGTCTTTAGCTTGACAACGGCACCACCACACCAAGGATTAAGGACACCTCTCTGGCTCCGGCTAGGGCACCCCTTGACCCTTGCTTGGCCCCTGGGAGTACGGTGATAGAGATCCCACACTGAACTTGCGAGCCTTGAACCCGCCAGCCTTGAACCCGCCAGCCTTCTTAAATCGATTTGAACTAATTTTGGACACATTTGGACACACAAACAGGCCACGATCGCGATTTTTAGCACTGGCAATAACCAACGCTCGATCGTGCCCTTCAGCTTTTCACCCTACCCTGAAGCCAACCTTTCAGCAAGTCCTCGGTACCGAATGCCGCCAAATCTTTACATGGGATCTTTGACATGGGTGCCAAAGGCTGAAGAATGCCTCAAAATACCTGGGTCCACTCGTGGACTTGATACTCAGTCCAGATACCGTTTTCCCAGTAGGGATCGCTTTCAATCAACTGGCGGACTGTGATTTCGTCCTCAGCTTCGTAGATCCCAAAAACCTTCGTTAAATCAGTTGTTGGCCCCAAGGTAAGGAGGGTCCCCGCTGCTTTTTGGGCGGCGAGGCCATCCAGGTGAGATTGACGATAGGGTACCCGCTTCTCCAACACGTTTTCACAGTAGCTTCCCCACATGACGTACTTGGGCATAAATTCAGTCCTGTCTCTCAACTTGTCTATGTGTATCAGATATATGTCAATGTTATCCGAGTTATCCGATCACTATTGCCCGATCACTTCCCATCCTCTACAGCCTGACTACTTCCAGTCCTGACTACTTCCAGTAAGGTACCTCTAACACCCTGGGTATAAGGGTCCCATGCCGCACTGAAACCTCAGTAACCTGCATAAATATCCCTAAAGGCTGTATACCCCTAGGGAGTATTGACACTGATGACTATAAGATCATAGCTATTGATGGTGACTTATTGATAGTCGCCATAAGGGTCGCCAGGAAGGTCGCTAATTTTAGCCGCCGAGGGGGAACACTGGGGGACGATCGGCCAATTGGAGCGAGAAGTGGGGGAGATCGGGAACTCTAACCTGTTGCCAGCGTCGGGGAGGGGCAACGATCGGCAAGGTCACGCAGGCCACGTGCTGGCTGATCCCACTTTCTGCTAGCCTGCTAGTGGCCAACCTAGGCCACCCCCGATCACGCAAACCTTGATGTCAAACCGAGCGAGGCAAACCAATGGCACTCACCCCTGATCCGCGCAATGGTCGTCTGCTGGGCACCAATGGCGATGACAACGAAACCCTGACCCCTGACCAGTTGAACCCCTATCCCAGGGGGGTTTGGATGCTAGGCGGCAACGATACCCTGCGGGGATCAGGCAGTAGCGAGTTGATTTTCGGCAATCAGGGCAACGATCGGCTGTTTGGTGGGGATGGTAACGATCGCATCCTGGGCGGTAAGGACAATGACTTCATCGCCGGTGAAGGGGGGGATGATATCCTGCGGGGGGATCTCGGCGACGACACCCTGGAGGGGGGACCGGGGAGCGATACGCTACGCGGGGGCAAGGGCAACGACAGTCTGTTTGGCGGGAATGGGAATGACATTCTCGTTGGCGATAATGGTGTGGATACTCTCAATGGGGGGCTGGGCAACGATACGCTGGTCATTCTCGATCGCAAGGCGAGCTTTGATCTGGATCAGGTCGATCGCTTCTTTTTTACCCCTGGGGAAGACGTGTTTGCCTTGACGGGTGAGGTGAAGTACCAGGATTTGCGTTTTGAAGGTGGGTTTAACTTCGGGGGAGGCAGTGCCACAGATACGGTGATTCGTGATTTTGATGGCAGTGCGCTGGCGATCGTGTTTGATATCCGGCCCAATGACTTTATCGCGGCAGACTTTATCAATATCTCCGATGAGGTTCTCAATTCCCTGGGACGCTTTACGATCTAAGGGGCTGTCAGCCTTAAACTGTAGGGTTTCCGATAGGCGCTAAGCTCCTTCGATAGGCTCCCTTCGACAGGCTCCCTTCGACAGGCTCAGGGTGACCAGGAAATTTATCCGTTTCTCCTAGGGAGATACTGCGCGAACGGGTTGATGTGCTTGAGAGCCATAATCTTAAGCTTGGCAAACCACTAGACAAGCGATCGCGATCGATCAAGGAGGGCCGGGTGTTAACAATATGGGGACGAATTGGGCGAGGCATTGGCCTGGGGGTGCTGATCGGGTTGCTCAATTTTTTAGGGATAACGTCTGTTGGCAGTGCAGTCTCGATCGGCTTCGCCCTCGCGGCTGAACCGGGGGCAACGCTGGAGTCGGTAACGGCGGTCGATGGGGAAACCCTGTTTCGCCAAGCTTTTTCTGCCTTGCAAGCGGGTGACTTCGCTAGTGCCGATCGCTACTGGACCGAGGCGATCGCACGATTTCCCGACAACCCAGCCGCCTGGAGTAATCGCGGTAATGTTCGTATTGCCCAAAATCAACTGGAAGCCGCGATCGCCGACTATAACCACGCGATCGACCTGGCCCCTGAGGTTCCGGATGCCTACCTAAATCGGGGGATTGCCCTAGCCGGATTGGGCCAATGGCAGATGGCGATCGTCAACTACAACCAGGTGTTGAGCCTAAGTCCCCAAGCTGCTGATGCCTACGATGCCTACAATAACCGGGGTAATGCCTATGCTGGGTTGGGAGATTGGCAAGCCGCGATCGCCGACTACCAACAGGCGATCGCCCTGAAGGCCACGGATGTGATGGCCCAGACCAACTATGCCCTAGCCCTCTACCAAACCGATCGGGCTACCGAGTCCCTGCAAACCCTACGCCAGCTTGTGCGCAAATATCCCAATTTTGCCGATGCCCGTGCCGCTTTAACCGCCGTGCTTTGGGCGCAGGGCCAACGGGGCGAAGCGGAGAGCAACTGGGTCGCCGTGGTCGGTCTTGATCCGCGCTATCAAGACTTGTCCTGGGTCCGATCGATCCGTCGCTGGCCCCCGGCAATGGTCACCGCCCTGAAGCAGTTTTTGCAAGTAGAAGGCGCGTAGTTTCACATTTGGGCGGTAGGGGCGGGTTGCGCCTCATGTTCTCCCGGTAACCGATCGCCCCAATAAACCCGCCCTGGAAAAATTTCACATTTGAGCGGTAGGGGCGGGTTGCACCTCATGTTCTCCCGGTAACCGATCACCCTAATAAACCCGCCCTGGAAAAATTTTGAATTTTGAATTTTGAATTTAAGGATTCCAGGACAGACGATCGCGGAAATGCCGAAGCGCTTGGTCATAGCGATCGCCCGCCACCCAGGCCAAATCATTGTGCCCCGCCCCCTCCACCCACAGGGCTAGTTTCGGTTCCGAGGCGGCAGCGAATAGGGCCTGCCCATGCCAGAAAGGAATCACCTCATCCTGGGTGCCGTGGAGGATCAGGGTGGGAGCAGCGACCTGCGGTAAGCGGGCCAGATTAGGGAATTTATCAAAAGGGAATAGGGGAACGCCAGTGACAACGCGAAAGATCGACACAAAGGTACTTTCTAAAATCACCCCACCTACGGGGTGCCGACTGGCCAAATAGAGGGTGGGTCCCCCGCCCACCGATCGCCCATAGGCAATAATCCGCTGCGGGGGCAACTGTTCCACCTGGGTGAGGTGGGTGTAGGCCGCAACGATCGCCTGTTCGGTGCTCCTAACGGTGGCTCGCCCCTGGCTCAGCCCATAGCCGGGATAGTCATAGGCAAACACTGCAAAACCCAATCGCTGAAGGCGATCGAAGACGGGTTGTTGCTGTCCCAAGTCTTCGGCATTGCCGTGACTGTAGAGAATCGTGTGGGAGGCCTGGGGGTGGGGAAGATAACGGGCGGCAATCCGGGAACCGTTGGGCATGGGTACCCAAACCACTTGTCCCGCATCCCGATAGGTGGCCGGGGGCGGCAGGAAAATTTGGCGATCGGTGCCAAACCAGGCCCACAGGCCCAAGCTGCCATAGATCAGCAGGGCAGAACTCAGGAGCCGCTGCCAGGAGAAGTCTCCGATAAGCCATTGCTTCCACGCGATCGGCATGATTAACCGCTAACCAAACGTCGAGCCATTCCAGCCCCACAGGGTCCCCGTCGCGTTGGTGAACTCGATATAGATCCGCTTGGCGGGGATGCCCAAGTTGGCCTCGATCTTCTGGCAGAAATCCTGGCTCATGGCCTTGGTCTGGCTGGGGGAGAAGGTGCCAATATTCTTGATCTCGATATAGCAGGCGGGATCGGGGGTACCGCCAAAGGTCATGGCAACCCCCGGCTCCAGGGCCGTCATCACGTAGGATTCGGGTTTGCCCACCTGTTGCGCCAAGCTGGCGGACAGTTGCTTGAGCAAGGCGGTGACCTGGGCGGGTTCCGGTGCGGCGATCGAGGTTTGCACTTTAATCAACGGCATACTGAATTCCTACCCCCCGTAATTCCAACCGGTACTTTCCAACAGCAATGGCTCGCCCTCCCGGTGAACCCCCGCCGCGATCACCTCACCGACGAAGACCGTGTGATCCCCCTGGGCGATCGCGCCCACCACCTGGCACTCAACATACCCCAGGGTGTCTTTGATAATGGGACAACCGGTTTCCCCCAGATAAAATTCCACATCTTCAAACTTGTCGCCAACCCGGCGCTGCGGCTTGAAAAACTTCTCCGCAAGATCCTTTTGGCCCGCTGCTAGTACACTCAAGCTGAACACCTGAGATGCCTGGATCATGGCATGCGATCGGCTATCTTGCTTCACGCAATTCACCACGAGGGGGGGCTTAAACGAGGCTTGCATCACCCAACTGGCCGTGAAACCATTCACCTCATCCCCCTCCTTCACGCCGCAGATATACAACCCGTGGGGAATCTTGCGCAGCATCGTTCGTTTGGCTGTTTCGTCTAACAAGGGTTCTCCTCCCGCCTAATTCGTGGATCGCCTCTATTGTAGGACTCCTAAGCCGCAGGGAAACGTAGCGCTTTGGCATGCCTTGGAAGCCTGAGCGATTTTGCGGTCGGGGATGCGATACGCCAGCAGCGTCGCGAAGCTATCGCCCCTGGTATTAGCCCAAGCGTAGATCTGCTCATGGGTGATTGGGGCTTCTCCCCTACACTGGGAGTACCCGCTGCTGGAGCACTGCCATGAAGGTCAAAATGATTTTGCCCGCTTTGACGGAAGCCCTCAGCCCCTTCTGGCGACCGATTAAGTATTCCCTGTTCCCACCCCTGGGTTTGGCCACGATCGCGGGCTTTTTCGACGAGACCGATGAAATTGACCTCCAAGATGAACACGTGGAAGTCTTGAACCTGGACGATGACCCCGACTTGGTGGTGATTCAGGTCTACATTACCTCGGCCTACCACGCCTATGAATTAGCCGATCATTATCGCCAACGGGGGGCCTATGTGTGCTTGGGGGGACTGCACGTGACGGCATTACCCACGGAAGCCCAAGCCCATGCCGATACGATCTTTCTAGGACCAGGGGAGGATACTTGGCCCCAGTTTCTCCAGGATTTCCGGGCGGGGACCCCGGCCCCCATGTACCAGTCGAAAATTCGCAGCTTGGTGGGGGTGCCGCCGATCCGCCGGGATTTGATTAAGCGGCAGTTGTACCTGATCCCCAATTCGATCGTCGTGTCACGGGGCTGTCCCCATGCCTGCGATTTTTGCTACAAGGATGCCTTCTACCAAGGGGGCAAGTCATTTTATACCCAACCCGTGGACGATGCCTTGGCGGAAATGGAGCGCCTACCGGGGCGGCACCTGTATTTTCTGGACGATCACCTGTTTGGCCATCCCCAATTTGCGGCGGCGTTGTTTGAGGGGATGCGGGGCATGGGGCGAGTGTGGCAGGCGGCAGCGACAATTCAATCGATCCTGCAACCAGGGATTTTGGAAAAGGCGGTTGATGCGGGCCTCCGCAGTCTTTTTGTGGGCTTTGAAACCCTCAATCCCGCTAATCTGCGGGAACAGCATAAGTACCACAACCTCAATCGGGATTACACGGCAGCGATTCGTCGCTTACACGATCGCGGGGTCATGATTAACGGCAGTTTTGTGTTCGGCATGGATGACGATGATCCCAGTGTGTTCGATCGTACCGTTGAGTGGGCCGTCCAACAGGGCATTGAAACCGCAACGTTTCACATTTTGACCCCCTATCCCGGCACCGCCTTATACGCACGGATGGAAAGCCAGCAGCGAATTTTACACAGGAATTGGGATGACTACGACACCCGCCATACCGTCTTTCAACCGCTCAAAATCAGTCCAGAGGGGCTGGAAGCGGGCTATTGGCGGGCCTATGAGCAGTTCTACCGCTGGTCCCATATTTTCCAGGGAGCCTGGGCCAAAGACCGCTGGCGCGATCGCGTCCGGCATCTTCTCTACGCGGGGGCCTGGAAAAAGTTGGAACCGATGTGGGATGTGTTGATTCGTGTCCAGCAAGTTAATCAACTCCTCCCAGCCCTTGAAACCTTGCTAGAGGGCCAATTCCGATCCCGATCGATGCCCGTGGGTGAGGCATCCCGTCCGGCGGCGATCGCCCCCCTCGTGGCTGGCCCCGATCAGGCCCCATCCCAATCATGGTTCTCGTGAACTGGGACCCGCTCAATTTGGACCCTAATTATGGGGAGACGATCGCATTGCTTAAATAACCCGATCGGGTTATCCCCCTGGGCAGAAATAACCCGTAAAATAGCAGCAATTTCGCGGAAGAGCTTAAGAAATGTTTCAGGAATCTTGCGGTTTTTGATGAAGATCAGAAAAGAAACTGAGACTTCCGATGAATTAGGTCATAAAGTAGCCATACTAGGCTGGATGCACCTTACGAAAATTCATACTGGCCCTAACCAGACCAATCGTATGAAAAGTTAAGGAGATCTTAAATTTCTGTCTGATCAATTCCGGTTGAATGCCACCGAATTAAGGAGTACCAAGCATGTCCAAGAAGGTGCTGATTATCCTGTCAGAATGGGGCTATTGGGGAGAAGAATTACTGGGTCCACTGGAAACCTTTGATGCAGCGGGGTATAAGGTTGATTTTGCCACCCCCAAGGGCAAGCGGCCCCATGCCTTACCCCCCAGCATGGATGCCAGCTACATCGATCCGCCCCTAGGACGATCGGTGACCACGGAAGAAGTGGCCCGTAAGGTCCGGGAACTGGATGCTTCCGATCGCCTTAACTTCCCCATCAACCTCTCTGAATGGCTGCCGGAACGCCCCTACTGGAGTTCACCGCGCTTCATCCGGGAGATGGAGGAATATTACAAGAAGCTGGATAAGGTCTACGAAGATCTGAAACAGTACGATGCCATGCTGATTGTGGGTGGTAGTGGCCCAATTGTGGATCTGGCCAATAACCAACGAGTTCACGATTTGATCCTGGGTTTCTTGAAGCTAGACAAACCGATCGGGGCCGAGTGCTACGGCGTTGCTTGCCTTGCCTTTGCGCGGGAAATTGAAAACCGCAAGAGCATTATCTGGGGCAAACACGTCACCGGCCACTGCATCGAATACGACTACCACGACGGCACTGGCTTCCTGGGCACCGACTTCAACATGGGACCGCCGCCCTATCCCCTGGAATTCATCCTGCGGGATGCCACCGGTCCCGACGGTGCCTACATCGGTAACTTCGGCAAAGAAACCTCGGTGATTGTCGATTATCCCTTCATCACCGGACGCTCCACCCCCGACTCCTACCTCACCGGCCAAAAGATGGTCGAAGTCCTGGAAAAGGGCCTCACCCGCTACGGCTGGTAACCCTCTTCGTGATCCTTCGTGCACTTTGTGTCTTTGTGGTTAGGGTGGACTCCTGGGGTTACGGCTCACCACAGAGACACGGAGGGCACAGAGGGAATGCTTCCTCACCCATGCAGTCGCCAGGAAATCACCATGACGCAAAAAACGGGTCGCTTCGCCATTATTGAGCAGTTGCTCGCCGATGGCATCCACTATATGTTTGGCAACCCCGGTACGGTCGAGCAGGGGTTCCTCGACGCGATCGCCACCTACCCGGAGATGCAGTACATCCTTACCCTCCAGGAAAGCGTGGCGGTGATGTTGGCCGATGGTTATGCCAGAGCCACCAAGAAACCGACGATCGTCCAACTGCACAGCACCCCCGGCGTCGGCAATGGCATTGGTGCCCTGTATCAAGCCAAACGGGGTCATGCGCCCCTAGTTGTCATTGGCGGGGATGCGGGGATCAAGTACATGGCGATGGATGCCCAAATGGCGGGCGATCTGGTCGCAATGGCTGAGCCAGTTACCAAATGGTCCACGCTGGTGATGGACCCGTCCTCGGTGTTGCGGGTCCTACGACGGGCGATCAAGATAGCCGCTACGCCCCCAATGGGTCCGGTGTATGTCTGCCTGCCCCAGGATATTCTCGATCAGCCCACCGTGGAGCCGATCGTGCCCACGTCTTTCCCCTCCACCCGTGCGGTGCCTGATGAGGCCCTGGTTAAGGAGGCCGCCCAATTGTTGGCAGCGGGACAAACGCCGATGATCTTTATTGGCGATGGCATTGCCTACTCCGGTGCCCAAGCGGAACTGACGCGGGTGGCCGAGTTGCTGGGGGCTGAGGTGTGGGAATGCGATAACGGCGAAGTCAACATGAGCTATACCCATCCCCTCTACCAGGGAGCGACGGGCCACATGTTCGGCTTCCAAAGTCTGCCAGTTTTGCAAAAGGGCGATGCGATTTTGGTGGCAGGGACCTATATCGTGCCGGAGGTGTTCCCGGAGTTGGGCAACGTTTTCTCCCCAGGCGCGAAGGTGGTCCATGTGGATCTCAATGCCTACGAGATTGCCAAGAACCATCCCGTGGATCTGGGCCTGGTGAGTGATCCCAAGCTGACGCTGGCTAAGTTGGCGATGGCCTTGGAGCAACTCCTGACCCCGGCGCAGAAACAGGCTGCCCAAGCGCGGATCGCGGCTCTCCGTGAACAGAAGGAAAGTAAACGGGCTGCTGCTCTAGAGGCCGATCGCGCCGTGCGGGATCAGGTGCCCCTCCCGTTCTCCCGCTTTATGGAGGAGCTAGTGCCCCATCTGCCGGAGGACGTGATCATCTTTGACGAAGCCCTGACCAGTTCCCCGGCTCTGGTGCGTTATCTGCCGCCCACCCAACCGGAGCACTATTTCCTGACGCGGGGGGGATCACTCGGCGTGGGAATTCCCGGCGCGATCGGGGCGAAGCTGGCGAACCCGGATAAGACGGTGATCGGCTTTACGGGCGACGGGGGCAGTATGTATACGATCCAAGCCCTCTGGACGGCGGCACGTTACAACGTCGATGTCAAATTCGTGATTTGTAATAACCGCTCCTACAAGCTGCTGCAACTCAATATTGAGCAGTATTGGCGGGAGAATCAGGTCGCAGCCCACGATTACCCCCTCAGCTTTGACTTGTCCTATCCCGATATCCAATTTGCCCAGCTTGCCCAGGCGATGGGAGTCCCGGCGGTGCGGGTGGAGAAGCCGGAGGAGGTGGGGGCGGCGATCGCCCAGGCGATGGCCCACAAGGGTCCTTTCTTGATTGATGTGGTGGTTCCGGGTGACTTTAAACCGGATGTGATCCGTCGGCAAGCGGGTCTATAGGTATTGCATTCTGTGTGTCTGGGTGTCTGGGTGTCTGGGTGGTTAATGTTCATCGCTGGGGTTAGGTTCACCACGGAGGCACGCAGGACACGGAGATCGGCTTTTGGTTCTTTCTCTTTGCTTAAGGAATTGCGAAATGAGTACGCCGTTTACCCAAGATGAGATCAATACGTTTGTGGCTGATTGGTACAAGTTGCTCGATGTTCATGCATCGCTAGAGTCCTATAAGCCCTTGATTGCGGATAATTTTGTCCTCACGGTACCGGAATTTACGGTGGAAGGTTGGGAAGGCTTTAAGGGCTGGTATGAACGGGCGATCGGTCTCTTTTTCGATGAAGTTCATGAGGTGAAGTCGGCTGAAATTGCGGCGACGGAAGGCGATATTACCCAGGTGAAGGTGGTGGTGCGTTGGGAGGCGAGTCGCTGGATTCCCCCAGCGGCGACGAGCGATCGCATCATCATGGATGCCTACCAAACCTGGCATTTAACGCGATCGGCGGCTGGCACCCCGGTTTTTGTGAAGTACATCGTGGATAAGGCTGAATACGCCGAGGGGTCAGCGACGCTCTAATCGAAACCGTTGGACAAATCTTACCCAATGTCTTTTCAAAAGCTTCCTAAGGGCTATGCTGAACTGTCTAGAAAGTGCTTAGGAAGCCTTTTTTACCCTCAGTTCGATGACCCTTCGAAAACTTCATCTTAAGTTTGACAGACCGCTAGAGTGGAATATCCTCATCCCTGGCTGCCCGCTCCGCCCGCAACGGCTCCTGCGGATCATCCCAATGCTCAGCCGTGACCCCCGTGTGAATCCAGTAGCGGCCAAACCCATTCAGAAACGCATCCGAACAAAACGCCGGATCTTCCGACAACGCCTTGCCCGGTGTTTCACGGGAGGCCCCAAACCGAAACGCCAACGTACTCAACACATCCCGCCGGATCAGCATATAGCCGCAGGTGCCGTGGTTGCACTCAATCACCGCCGGGTGTTCCGGCACCGATCGCCGGGGACCAAACACATAATGCACATGCCCGTGGGCACCCCGACCGGGCACCAATCCCCCACAGACGGGATGATCCAGCGCCAACAACTTGGCTAAGCCATCGGGAAAGACCTGCACATCCGCATCAATAAACAGCAGATGGGTTGCATCCGTCCGCAGCATATAGGTCCGGGCCATATTGCGGGCCATCACAATCCCATCCAACCGTCGCTGATCCTGGTCATAGGTGGGCCGTTGCCGCCACGTACTCTCCCAGGACCAGATATCGACCTCCACGGGGACTGGGGTTCCCGCCCGCAAAAAATCTCGCAAGGGTTGATAGGCTGCCTCAAAGTGGGCACCCCGCAGGTTGCTCTCAATGTTGATATACAGCCGATCGATCCCCTGGATCTGGAGCATAGCCGGAATTCCCACCAACTGCGATCGCACCTTGCGATCGCACAACAATGTCGCTGCAACGACTTTCGCAGTCATGGGTTTCGCGGTCATGGCCTTGCCCCCTTCTGCTCAGGTTGCTGGGGGCTGGGGAGAGGGGGATGCCCCTGGGGAGGCGTTGGGGGAGATACCGGGCGCACGGGTTACCGAGGGCATCGTCAGCCGCATTAACCAGTGGGGAGCCGCCGGGAGTAGCTCCAACCCCATTTTCTCCTGGAGCGCTTGGTGCAAATAATCAGAAGAGCGATAGATGAACACATCACTATAGCCCTCTGGGATCGTCGGCATATCCTCATTTTGGACCAGTTGGAGCGTCACCGTCGGTTTCAGCAGATGGCAGAGGGGCAAAATCAAGGTCGGGGGTTCATTGCTAATCACCAGGGGATGGGTTGCCCGGTTAATCACCTCAGCTACCAGGGGGTTATGGCGGCTTTTTGTGGGGCTTTTGTGCCACCAGACCGCCACATGGGCACTCACCAAACAGGACAACACCCCACTCAGGGTGACCAAGGCCACCACCTGCCGCCAACGGTGGGCCGGGGCAAACCCGGTCCGGAGAGCACTAATCGGGGCGAGAAGTTGGGTGCGCAATCCAGTCGCCTGACGGGAATATCCCTGGTTCAGCGGGGAAACCGGTAACCCCTCGCTAGGGGTTGCTTGGGCCGATGGACTTCCCATCACCTTGAGCGTCAGCAGGTAAGCCACCGCTAGTTGGACGGCAATATGGCAAGGGATCAAATAGCGGCTAATCGTTGATCGCCGTCCCCCCAGCAGCAAGTCCGGTAGGATTAACCCTAGGCTTGTCACCCCTATCTGGCAGACAACAAATAGCCAAATCCGGGGCAACGTTGTGCACCAGACAAAATACACGGCATAGACCGCCAATGCCAGGGTCAGGTAGAGCAAGGGGTTCCAGAGGCTGGTTCCCTGGTTCATGTCAAAAAACAGGCGATTTAGGTTCAACAGCCAGTAGGCGAAGAGATTGTCGCGATCGGCGGTTACCCATTCCGTCACCTCCTGCACCCGCTCAACCCGCGTGATCACAATCCACAGCCACGGCGAGAAGAGGATAACCGCCACCCCACTGGCCAGGAGATAGGTCCCGATCGGGGCCAGCAGCACCCGCCAATTCCCCCAAGTCGGCACACGCGAGCGATTCCCCACGCCCCGCTCCTGTCCGGGGGTATCCCCTCGGTTTAACTGCCAGTGTTGCCAGAGCGCTTCAGCCGCGATCGCCGCCACATATAGGCCATGCCCCAGGGCCACCAGCCCCGAAAACAAGTGGGTGTAGAAACTCAGGGTCAGGGTCAGGGTATAGAGGCCCCAAGCCGCCACAGACTTGACTCGCATCGCCCGCAACAGGGCCGCACTGGCCAACACCACCGTCAGCGCCCACAAACTATACTGGCGGGCCTCCTGGGCATAGAGCACCTGCAACGGGGAAACCGCCACCACCGCGATCGCCCCCCAGCCCACCCAACTGGACTGGAATAATTCCTGGCAGAGCCAATAAATCGCGGGAAACAAGCACAGGCTGATCAGGGCGGCTAGACTGCGCGTTGCCACCGCCGGATTAGGCCACCCTTGGGACCAGTAACGGGCCATGAGGTAAAACAAGGGGGAGTGTTCCGGATGACTCGCCAAGGCAGTAAGGGTGTCGTTCAGCGGCAGGGAGGGGTCCGGCACCTGATAGATTTGCACCATTTCCCCAACCGTCAAGTTGCGACCGTTAAAGGCTTCCGTGACCAACTGCTCCGTTGTATAGCCGGAAATGCGCAGCGAGGTCATGGTCTCATCACTCCAGTAGACCTTATGGCCCAGGTTATAGAAGCGAAAGAAAACCCCCAGGGCCAAGCAGGCAATGACAAAGATCCGCACCCACGGCCAGAGCAACGGTAGCGATCCCGATGGGGACTCACGCAGCGATACGTCTGCCGCCTCGCCATGCGATACACCCAGGACATCGCGAGGCGAACGTGGCCATCCCAACGACTTCAGCCCGGTTTTATGTAACATGAACGATTCCCAACACCACACGCCCCTATCATAAGTTACTTGTCTGTTTGCAAACAGGGGGCGCTGAGCAACAGAAGGGTATCGGTTTCCAGAATGCGACAGCGATCGAGCAAGGGGGGTAGGGCCAGGGGGTCGCCCCGTTCCAGCCGTTCTTGGGCTTGGCGGGCGGCGGGCTTAAACTGCCGGAGCCAGTGATTACGGGCAAGGTAGTCCGGCGTGAAGGCGTTTTTGTCTAATAACCAGAAATCAATCCCATACTGGCGGATAAAAGCCTGAATTTCAGACAACTGGGGACTGTACTGGGCATTAATCAGATCGATCACCCGCTGACGAAACTGGCGATAGTAGCCCACATGGTAGGCGATGCCATATTCCCGCGCCGTGAGGACCGGACGCTGGGTAAACACGGGCAGGTTATTCGCCTCCTCGCCGAGGGCTGCTGTGAGGGTGGCGGGCGGCTGTTGGGCCAGGAAACTGTAGAGGCTGGTGGCTCTGCCCACGGTGTAGTTGGTCCAGGGGAATTGGTCCAGGGTCCGAGGGAAACTCATCAGAACCACCACAAGACCGCTGGTGATCGCTAGCACTAACCACCGCCGCAGTTGGAGAATCTCCTCCCGTTGGTAGGGTAGTTTCAGGGCAAAGTGGGGCAGATCGGGGTAGGCCGGCGCACCAGCCCACCAGACACGGGTTAGGGAAACATTGGCCCACCGCCACAGGCTATCGATCGCCAAGGTTAGGGCGATCGCCGCCGCGATCGCCAGGGTCATCCGCAGGGTATGGAGGGTATACCGACTGGGCAAATACAGTTGGAATAACACCGCATGGGCGGCAAAAAATAGGCCCAACCCCACCGCCACCATTTGCAGCAACACCAGGGTTTTACCCGTAATCTGCTTCGCCAGGGGAAACGCACGGGGCAGGGCCAGGAAAACGGGCAGAAGCAACCCACTGTAGATGAGGGGAGGAACTAGGGCCGCTGCCAACATGACCCCACTGCGGGTACCGTTAAACCAGAAAAACCAGGCATCGTTGCTGAAAAAGGCATTGCGTCCCTTGCGCCAAAATTCCGGCATCGCCTCGGCCTCGACCCGCGTAATCATGGGACCAAAGGGAGAGTCAGTCAGGACTTGGGGCAACAGGAACAGGACGATCGTGACCAAGCCTAACCCAGTCAGGATCAGGTGGGAACGGTAAGCCAGGAACTTGGGCGGCCAAGATCGCCAGTCCCACAGCCGGGCGACCAGTAACCCACCCGCCACGAGGGCATAGGCGGGATAGACTAACCCCAACAGGGCGATCGTGATCAGACAAGGTAGCCACTGGCCGAGTTGGGCTGCGAACGGTCGCTTGGCCGTCTCATATTTGACCGTCTCATATTTGGCCGTCTCATATTTGGCCGTCTCATATTTGGCCGTCTCATATTTGGCCGTCTCATATTTGGCCGTCTCATCGATCGCAGGGTTCCGAACCAGATAGTACAAAAAGGCAAAGAAGATCGGATACAAAAACGCCCGACTGGTGGCTGAGATCAGGCCATCTTGGCTCCAAAGATTTTGGTTCAGCAAGACAGTGGCTAACCAGGCCGTGATGGGAATTGGCAGGAATTGCAGCGTTAGCAGATAACAATAGAGCGTTGTCACCAGGGCCAATCCCAGGGGCAGACATTTGTTCAACACGAGGGGATCAACTCCGATCGCCGCCATTCCCTGGTATACGGCGTTATACCCGACGGGCGAAATCGACTGGAAATAATCCGCAATCAAATCCTGGGGAAAGAGGTTGGGATCGAGGAACCGCACCATCCAGAACACGTGCTGGCGGGCATCGTCCTGCACCACATACTCACTACTGAAGGCTTGTTGCAGGGCCAGTAGGGCATAGGTGGCCGCAAACAGCAGGCTAATGCCCAACCAGAGGCCAACTTGGCGCGGGGCAAGGGAAATCGAGGTCGGTTTCACAATCAACGGCTTCTCAGTTGGAGGGATGGGCGATTCGGGAGAATAGGTGCTCTGCCGCAGTACGGTATCACAAAAGATCTAGATGCTGCCGGAACCCGCCACCCTGGCCAGCCGGATTATAACGCCGTGTACAGGGGGCACATCCTCGTATGCTAACGTCCATTGGGGGAGACGTTTTCCCAAAATACCTGAGAATGCTGGGAAAGGCAGAACAATGACCAGAAATACCCTGTTGCTCCTACTTGCGTCGATTATCTGTGGGGTGGGTGGCCAATTTTTACTCAAGGCGGGCGCAACGGCCCTGGGACCCGTGAGTTCCGAAAATGTGGGTCAAAAGTTAATGCACATGACGCTGCAACCCTTGTTGTGGGGCGGCTTAGGGTTGTATGGCATTGCCGCGATCGGCTACATCATGGTGCTGTCACGGGCCAAGCTCAGCGTGGCGGCTCCGGTGGTATCCATGAGCTATGTGTTCACGGTCCTAGGGGGCAATTTGATCTTTGGCGAGGCCATTCCCCTAGTTCGCTGGTTAGGGATCGCTTTCATTATTGCCGGAGTGATCATGGTGGTTTCGTCGTGACCCTGGCATTCCTGGCCCCAGTCCGTCGCCGCCGTCCCTGCCGTACCCTAGAATGGGGAAATTTACCAGGCGATGCATGGATGCCACGCAAGTGCCTGACTTAGGAGGAGCCATGTCCCAGCGCCCGATTATTCTCGGTATTGTTGGCGATAGTGCGGCGGGGAAAACCACCCTCACACGCGGGATTGCCCAAATTCTGGGCGAAGAGCAGGTAACGGTGATCTGTACGGATGATTACCACCGCTACGATCGCCAACAACGGACAGAACGACGCATCTCCGCCCTCCATCCCGACTGCAACTACCTGGATATCATCCAGCAACATCTGGGCCTCCTCCGCACGGGACAACCGATCCTCAAACCGATCTACAACCACAGCACCGGTAGCTTTGATCCGCCGGAATACATTCAGCCCAGTCGCTTCGTGATTGTGGAAGGTCTGCTGGGCTATGCCACCCGGAGTATGCGGGACAATTACGATGTCAAGGTGTATCTTGCACCACCGGAACCCTTGCGGACAGCGTGGAAAATTAAACGCGACACCCTGAAACGGGGCTATACCCAAGAACAAGTACTTGAACAACTGCGCCAGCGGGAAGATGATTCGGAGCAATTTATCCGTCCCCAACGCCAGTGGGCCGATGTGGTCGTCACCTTCTATCCCCCCAGTGAGGAGTCCCAGAATGATCTGTTGCTGAACATGCGCCTTGTGTTGCGTCCCACCATTCCCCACCCGGACTTCAGTACGATCCTGAACCCGGAGGGCAGTCATCTGGGATCGGCGATTCGCTTGGAACTCGATCGCGACATGGGCAAACCGGTCGATGTGCTGGAGGTGGATGGTCACGCCACCCAGGAGCAGGTCCGGGAGTTGGAGCATTTATTATGCGGCGAAGTGCCCTACCTGGGCCAATTTTGCTCCCTGGAAGGGAATCAGAATATTGGTAAGGTGACGGGCACCACGGGCGAAATCCTCCAAAGTTATCCCCTTGCCCTGACCCAGTTGCTCATTACCTACCACAGCCTAAAGGCACTGCACGTTCATTAGCGATTGCTGGAACGGGGGTGCGAGCGGAAAGGGGGCTGGCAGAAGCGTTAGGGTAAGGCGAGGGGTCTGTCATGATTAAGATGAAGGCTTCGAGTGGCTCAGCCCCGTTCACGCAGCGTCTCCCTTGGAGAAACGGATGAGTGCCGGTGATTCTGAGCCTGTCAAAGGATCTTAGCGCCGATCTGCAACCCTCAAGTTTACGGCTGACAGACCGCTACGGTGTTGGACAATTGCCTAAGCCAGGGATGCGCCCAATCCGCACCACTGGTGGCCCCGAATTCCCGCCCGTATCCGCTTGGAAAACGCTCGTGTCCAGTTGCGCCAGGGCATAGGTGATATCGCTGTGGTTATCCTCCAGCCGCAGACAGAAGCGGCTACTCCCCAACGATCGCGCCACAAAGCCCGGTTTCGTGGAATTTTCCGCCATTTCGTTAAACCGCACCCGCGCCTCGATCGCCGCACTATCCAGGGCCAATCCCCCAATCCCCCCCGCAAAGGACACCGGAGCCACCCCATTAAAGTTAGTGGCCGTATTGCCTTCCACCACGGCCTCCATCAGGCCCCGATTGAAAGCCCGCAGCATAATCCCGGCCCCGCCTTGCTGCTCCGAAGGTCCCCCGCCATCATTGCCCTGCACGCGGTTGCCCGTGATCGTCACGTTTAACAAGGGCGGCGGTGGCGGTAGGGGGGCATTCCCCAGGGCAGGTGGGCCGGTAAAGATCCCGACATTCGCCTCAATCCCACTGGCGGCATTATCCGTCGAAACATTGTCGATAAATGCAACCGTGCCCTGGGAGCTATCACCGATCGTCACCCCAATCCCACTGGGGGTATTCCCCGTCACCGTGTTATTGCGGGCCGTGGCCGTTAGGCGGGAGTTGGCGATCGCAAAAAAGCTAATGCCATTGCCATTGAGCGGACTGGTACTTTCGCCATCACCACTAATCTGACCATTACCGCTCACCGTGTTGTCGGCCACTTCGGCGGTAATCCGGCCCGTTTCCTGCGTCCCCACCGAGATCCCGGCCCCATTGGGGAAGGTGCGGGGTTGAATGTCGGGGTTAATCTGGTTGTCTTGGGAACGGTTACCCGTGATCACGGCTGTGCCATCGGCGGTCCGACGAGTCCCGAAGAAGATGCCATTGCCCACATTGCGATTGGTAACGTTATCGCGAATCTCTCCTGACCCCAAACTGTTGTCATTGAGGGCAAAGAAGATGCCATTCCCCCGGTTATCGTTGGCCGTGTTATTGCGGAACGTCCCCGTCATCACCGCATTATCAAAGGTGACGAAACGAATGCCACTTTCGTTAAAAATGCGACCCTGGTTATTGTTAGTGGTGTTATTCAGAATTGTGCCGTTCAAAATGCCATTGCCCAGGGCAAACATAAACAGCCCCGACCCTCGGTTGTCACTGGCATCATTCCCTTCGGCTCGAACATTGAGTTCCCCAGCCCCCGCACTGCCTACCAGGACTCCACTCGAACTCGCCTGGGAGATGGTGTTATTCAGCAACGCCAGGTTCGTGGTGCCATTGGCAAAGCTGAAGTAGCGAATGCCGCTCTTGCCGCCGGTACTGGGATCGAAGTCGGCGGGGAAGGGTGAATCCAGGAAACAGATCCCGCCACAACTGTTCCGAATCGGATTGGGAACGCCGTTAACGGTCTCAAATCCCAAAATCGGATCGTCGCCTAAGGCTGGGAAGGTGATCCGGTTATGGGCGATCGTGATATCCCCGGTCACATTAAACAGGCTAATCCCCACTTCCCCTTCACTTTCGATCCGGTTATTGTGAATGCCAGGGTTGAGGAACCGCGAGTTATCCAGGGCCACGAGGCCAATATCTCCCAGCGCCGTCGGAGCCGAGGCATTCCCGCGCAAGGTGTTATCCCGAATTTCCAGTTGGAAGGCGGAGTTGTTGAACGTCCGGGCCACAATGCCAGCCCCTTCCTGAGGCGGAGGACCTTCACCCCGGTTGTTGATCACGGTGTTATTGGCGACCAAAACCGTTCCTTGCAGCGTCCCCAGGGGCGGCAGGGGCGGCGTTACCCCTTCGGGAGCCGGATTCAGACCCACGTTGAGATCAATCCCACTCACCCGGCTGCCGGTGATCGTATTCCCCGTAATCCGAGCATTGCCAATCCCTTCGTTGCCAATAAAGTAGAAAATGCCACTGCCCTGGTTGTCGGTGAGGGTGTTGTCTCGTACCTCGGCATCAATAAAGGCATTCAACTGGGCAACAAAGAAAACACCGTTGCCGCTGGGAATCCCCAAGGGACCAAAGAAGTCGTTTAATTGGGTATCCGAGACGGTGTTATTGGCGATCGTCGTGCTGACCTGGGCGTTGACGGTACTGCCAAAGAAAATGCCGTTCCCCAGGGTGTTGGTAATCGTGTTGTCGGTAATCGTGGCCGACAGTTGGGCATCATCACGGTTGCCGAAGGAGATGGCATTACTGCGGGCATCGGTAAGCTGGTTACCGACGATCGTCAAGGTGCCGCGACTGTTGTTAAAGGATTCCGAGCGGATCGCCGCCTTGGGATCACGGCCCACAGCAAAGCCCGACCCATCATCGGCCAGGTTCCCCGCAATGACGTTATTGGTCACGCTGGCATCCATAAAAGAGCGATCGCGGATGCTGAGTTCAATCCCGCCCCGGTTGCGCGTCAGGGTATTGCGATCGAGCCGGGCATTGACGGTTGAATTGCCTTCGGATTTCAGTAATAGACCCAGTTCACGGGCATCATTGATGCGGTTATCGCTAATATTCAGAGTGGCCTGGGCACCTTCCTGGGTATTGATGAAAATGCCATTCCGCGCACCATTAATTTCATTCCGAGCAATGGTCAAGTCTACCGAACCGCCCGTGTTGGTGATATTAATCCCATCAAACTCGCCCGTCACATTGATGGTGTTATCAACAATCGAGGCGACACCTGTGACATTATTACCAATCACGCCATGATTATTGTTGGCGTTGATAATCAACCCGGAAACCGTGCCGTTGCTTTCCAGCGTAATTGGCCCATTCACCGTGATCCGGCCCGTGTTCGCCGCCCTGGGTAAGGCCACCCGTGCCGCCTGTCGGGTTGCAACTGCCGTGGGCATCGCCGCCGCCACCACATTCACCTGATCGGGTACCCGTAACTCACCCAAGGTCGTATCCGTCGCGGCTCCCACCCGCACAATATCACCGGGTCGCGCCGCCGCCAACGCCGCTTCCAGGCTGCCAAAGGGATTTTCAATGCTGCCAGTTCCGGTGCCATTGCCTAAGTCCACATGGCGGAAGGTCAGGGGTTGACCAGTCTCCGGATTCCGGGCGATCGTCACATCTTGGGTCACATTGCTATTGACCGCGATACTCGTACTACGCTGCACCCGACTGCCCAAACTGGCAATCACTGCCGAAATTTCAAGATTACGATCGCCTCGACCCTTGGGTGTTTGCCGGAAGGTCAGCCCGATATTCACGATCGCCCGCGTGTCAAACAGATCATCCTGCTCCAAGGTGAACCCCACCGCTGTCAGGTCATTAATCTGGGCTTGCAACCGTCCTCGCACCCCTACCGTCTCGCTACCACCGCTGCCACCGAGGTAGTAAACCCCGGCATAGCCCTTGAGTTGACCCGCATCCCACCGCGCCAAAGGCATCCCGACTTCCGCATCAAAGCCCCCCAGGGCCGATTCAAACACCCGTGCCCGCTCCACCAGCAGGGCATTCCCTTGAAACTGGCCACCACTGGCGTAGACTTCCAGGACTTGATCGCGGGTATTGCCGATCGGCAAGTAGCCATTCAGCCGCAGATCCCAGTGTTTGCCAACGCTCTCTAACCCAACCCCAATTTGGTCAAAGAGGCTGTTGCCCGTGTCGCGGTTGTCATAGGCTAGGTAGCCGCCCCAGACGCGATCGCTCTTCGGGTCATAGCTGCGGTAGCCCAGCAAGAAATTGCGGCCCGCCGTGCCTTCGGCCAGGTCATAGAATTGGCGACCTTCCATAAACAGGAGATCGCGACCGCGACTTTGGGCCAAGGGCACAAACCCTTCAATCACCGCAAAGGGATTCCCCCCCGCTTCCGCCGTGCTGGAGCGTACCCCCACCCGTGGGACGAACAGGGGAAAGAGATCCCTGGCGGGACTGGCTTGAGGTTGATCTTGGCGGCGGGGGAGGTCCTGCTCCTGGACGGTTTGCTGATTGATCGCGATCGCGGCGGCTGGTGCAGCGGTTAAGTCGGGGTTTCCATTTCCCGTTTCTGCCAAGGCAGGTAAGACCGATACCAGGGAAAGCGCCGAAACGGAACCGAGTCCTAGTAGGAATTGCCACGTCGCCATGTGATTAAACCTCATTGCTTGCGAAAGGATTGGCGTGTCTAGGAATCCTCTTCTCATAGCAAAGAAATCGGAAAGACTACGCAATTCAAGAATATCCGCGTTTATTTTATGATGCAGGTGTAGTTGTCTTCAGGAAAAACTAAATCAAATCCAAATCAGATCAAAGAGCAATAGCCAGAAAACTATACACTGAATCAATCCCAATTCTTCAACTAGGACTCGTTGCTTATCGTAACGCCTGAAGTCGTCACTACGATCTGAAGTTAAGTCTTCGTATCGTATCATTCAGTGCAAACCCAACCCAGCCCTTTTCAAGTCTTTTAAAGATTTTGGCAGCCTTGAGGTGATGCGAGACAACAAGGGGAAGAGGCTACGGTGTCGGACAATCGCCCAACGATCGAATATTACCCATCCGGGCAATTCGGGGTCCACGATTGCCGCTAATGTGTGCTTGGAACTGGCTATCACCAACCTGACTCAGGGCATAGGTCGTGTCGCTTCGGTTATTTTCCAACACCAGACAGAACCGACTCCGATTCAACGCAACTGCATTGAACTGGGGTTTAGCCGAATTTTCCATCAATTCATTAAACCGAACCCGTGCATTAATCTCAGAATTATCAAGACTAATCAGACCCAAGCCACCCGCAACTGCGTTGGGATTGACACCATTGTAGTTAACAATGCGATTATTCTCGACGATCGCCTGCACCACAGCATTGTTAAAGGTTTGCAGCACCACGCCAGCCCCTCCCAGCCCCGGTGGTCCTGCGCCGGGATTACCTGAAATGTCATTATCCGCGATCGTGAAACTTCCCTGGAAAGTACCCGGTTCCGGCAGCGGTGGGGGTTCACTCCCCTCTGGGAAATTAATCGGCACCGGATTCAGACCCACATTCACCTCAATCCCACTGCGGGCATTGTTGCGAATCTCATTATTGAGAAAACTCCCTTCCGCAAACCCTGAATTGGAGACAAAGGTGAAAATGCCGTTACTCTCGTTACTCGTAATCTCATTATTCGCGATCGTGCCAAAAGCGCGACCATCCCCCTGTGCCCCAAAGAAGATCCCATGTCCCGTCGGGAAATTGGGAACCGCCGTATTTATCTTCTGCCCCGTCACCAAATTATCGCTAATCAAACCGCGCTGTTCACTTTGATTTTGGGAGCCAAAGAAAATGCCATTGCCGGTATTGTTAATCACCCGATTCTCGCGAATCACCGCATTCACTCGCGCTTCATCTTCACCCCCCATAAAGATACCATTACTGGTATTGTCGCGAATCGTATTACCCACAACCGTAGGGGTCACCTGACCGCGATTAAATGTCCCAATCCGAATCGCCCCATCTTGACCCACCAGTGCTTGATTACCGCGCAGATCGTTATTGGTCACAATGGGGGTAACCTGGGCATCATCAAAGGTGAAGAAACGAATCCCCGAACCGACACTATTCCGGGTCGTGTTGTTATCCACACGGGCGATCGTCCGCACCTGATTGCGGCTGAAGATCCCAATCCCCACGCCGGTCGTATCTTCAACGGTGTTACCCGTAATGTCGAGGTCTAGCCCCCCGCCAAAGCCGAAAATGGCAATGCCATTGCCCTCTGGACCACCGATATTGCGGACACGATTATCCGCGATCGTCATCCGCCCCGTCGCGTTATTGAGGATAATCCCCCCTAACCCAGAGTCGTAAACCGTATTGTTCAGGACATCCGCCGTGGTCAGCGGTCGCGGGGGGGGAGCATCGGGATCAGTCGCACCGGGTTGGGCAAAGATGAAAATACCATTGCTGGCATTATTGTTGGCCGTATTATTCGCGATCGTGGCGCGGGTTTGACCATCATTTTGGGAACCTACTGCTAACCCATGTCCCGTGGGGAAAGTCCCTAGAGCGGGATTAAGCTGATTGTTATTGGTCGTATTACCCACAACGGTGGTACTGGCCACAGCATTCTGTTCCGCACCGAAAAAGAGGCCATTACCCAAATTATTATTGGCCGTATTATTCTCGAACGTCGCCGTCAATTGCCCGTTCGCTTGGGAACCAAAAAATATTCCGTGACTGCGGTTGTTGCTAAAGGTATTGTCCCGCACGATCGCATTCCCGATCGCGTTATTAAAAATCCCAAATCGCAGTCCGCCATCCTGAGGCACAAGACTCTGGTTGCGCTGGACCGTATTGCGCTCAATGGTGGCATTCACCTGGGAATCCCCTTCAATGCGGAAGAAAATCCCTGATCCACGGGTATCTTGAATCTGGTTATCGGCTACAGTAACCGTTGCTTGCGCATCTTCCTGGGTGTTAATGAAAATGCCATTACGACCGCCATTGATTTCATTTCTGGCAATGGTTAAATCTACCGAACCACCCGTATTAGTGATATTAATGCCATCAAAATCCCCGGTCACATTGATGGTGTTATCGACGATCGAGGCGACACCCGTGACGTTATTGCCAATCACGCCATGATTATTGTTGGCGTTGATAATCAACCCGGAAACCGTGCCATTACTTTCCAGGGTAATCGGCCCATTCACCGTGATCCGGCCCGTATTTGCCGCCCTGGGTAAGGCCACCCGTGCCGCCTGTCGAGTCGCAACTGCCGTGGGCATGGCCGCCGCCACCACATTCACCTGATCGGGTACCCGTAACTCACCCAAGGTCGTATCCGTCGCGGCCCCCATCCGCACAATATCACCGGGCCGCGCCGCCGCCAACGCCGCTTCCAGGCTGCCAAAGGGATTTTCAATGCTGCCAGTTCCGGTGCCATTGCCTAAGTCCACATGGCGGAAGGTCAGGGGTTGACCAGTCTCCGGATTCCGGGCGATCGTCACATCTTGGGTCACATTGCTATTGACCGCGATACTCGTACTACGCTGCACCCGACTGCCCAAACTGGCAATCACTGCCGAAATTTCAAGATTACGATCGCCTCGACCCTTGGGTGTTTGCCGGAAGGTCAGCCCGATATTCACGATCGCCCGCGTGTCAAACAGATCATCCTGCTCCAAGGTGAACCCCACCGCTGTCAGGTCATTAATCTGGGCTTGCAACCGTCCTCGCACCCCTACCGTCTCGCTACCACCGCTGCCACCGAGGTAGTAAACCCCGGCATAGCCCTTGAGTTGACCCGCATCCCACCGCGCCAAAGGCATCCCGACTTCCGCATCAAAGCCCCCCAGGGCCGATTCAAACACCCGTGCCCGCTCCACCAGCAGGGCATTCCCTTGAAACTGGCCACCACTGGCGTAGACTTCCAGGACTTGATCGCGGGTATTGCCGATCGGCAAGTAGCCATTCAGCCGCAGATCCCAGTGTTTGCCAACGCTCTCTAACCCAACCCCAATTTGGTCAAAGAGGCTGTTGCCCGTGTCGCGGTTGTCATAGGCTAGGTAGCCGCCCCAGACGCGATCGCTCTTCGGGTCATAGCTGCGGTAGCCCAGCAAGAAATTGCGGCCCGCCGTGCCTTCGGCCAGGTCATAGAATTGGCGACCTTCCATAAACAGGAGATCGCGACCGCGACTTTGGGCCAGGGGGACAAACCCTTCAATCACCGCAAAGGGATTCCCCCCCGCTTCCGCCGTGCTGGAGCGAACGGCAACCCGTGGGCTGAAAAGCGGCGCAAAGGTTTCCGGGACCGTGGTCAGGGCGGGCGTGGTGCGTAGATCCGCTGCCCGATGGATGGCCGCAGGGGTCAGGTCGAAATTTGCTTCTGGAACGAGGGAAAGATCGCGTTCGCGCAGCGTCTCCGCAGGAGAATCGCGCAGCGTCTCCGCAGGAGAATCGTTGGCAATCGCATTGCTGAACGGGAAAAGGGTGGCAAAGACTACCACACCAGTGCTGAGGCACCGTTTTGACAATTGCACCATCACACCACCACCGCCTCTTAACTTGACCTCATTTCTATCACGAATACCCCGTGATTTCCTATAGGCTAGGTCAGGGTTAAGGAGAGTTTATTAAGATTGAATAAGCTGGGGTCCAATTAATTGCGCAGCAAGTGCCGCCGCCACTGCTGAATACTAGCTGTCAGCGATCGCGGATAGATCAGCCACAATCGCCGATAGGGTTGGATCAGGGTTTGCACCAGGGGCGAGGCATGGCTAATTTCCTGGAGGCCGTCGGCGGTCAGTAACTTAATCCCCCGTTGGTACAGGCTATAGCCCCGCTGGTGGGAAATGCGCAGACCCAGGTAGTACTGGGGAGGATAACCTGGCTGTTGCCAATGGGTTTGGGCCATCTGGTAAAGCGCCTTGGCCCCGTCTTCCCCTAAATCGGTCACATCGATCGCCTTCAACAGGTCGCGATCGCGCAAACGACGGGCCAAGTCCGCTAGGATCGGGTCCGCGTCGCAGGACCACCGATGCAGGTGATAGCCACAGACCTCATCATCCGCAGCGAGGTACTGGGCGATCGTCAGGTTGGCCATCGGTTGGGTCAACCAGGCCCGCAGCGTGTCATCGACAAAGGGTGGCTCAGCGGTAACCCCTGGGACCAGTAATTCCCGCGCTCGCCGAAACACCTGCTCTAGGCCCCAGTTCGCCGCAAGATTTTTGGGATGGTTATACACTTGGGCGTACATGAGGTAGCGCACCAGCAGGTAATGCTCCACCGCCGTCAGCCCCTTGCGGGCCACCACCAGTTGTTGGCTAAACGGGTCAAAGTTCATTGCCAGCAGCAAGCGATCGAGATCCAGAGTGCCGTAGGACGCGCCGGTAAAGTAACTATCCCGCAGTAGGTAGTCCAGGCGATCGCAGTCGAGTTGGCTGGAGACCAGTTGCCAGATCAGGGGAACCGGATGCTGGTGCCGGTAGACCTGCTTAACCTGGGGGAGTAAATGGGCATCATAGGCATCCAGTAGGGTCCGCACCGGGGCTGACTCGCTCAGAATCCGTTCCGTCCACTGTTCGTGGTGATTGCCGAAAATCTCCTCGCTGGTGTGGCTGAAGGGACCGTGGCCAATGTCGTGCAGTAGCGCCGCCACCAAGACCACCGCCCGGTAGGGCTTGAGAATCGGGTCCTGTTTCGCCAAGCGATCGAAGGCTCGCCGCGCGATCGCCATCACCCCCAACGAGTGGGTAAAGCGGGACATTTCCGCTCCGTGAAAGGTGAGGTTAGCCAATCCCAATTGCCGAATTCGCCGTAACCGCTGGAATGCTGGGGTGTCGATCAACCGAATCAGCAGCGCTTCGGTGGGGTCACAAGCATCCAGAACGATCGCCCCATGCAGGGGATCGTGGTAGATACGTTCGCTCCGCGTCTCCCTGGGGGCCGTCACTGGGTCCGGCTTAGGCAGCACCGACCAACACCGTTTGCTGGGTGAGGGCATCCACGGCGGCTTGGTATTGCAGATCTTGCTCCGTCCCTAGTTGCTGCCGGGGGAGAGGCGGCAGGGGCACGACGCGATCAGGTTGAATGCCGCGCTTATGGATATCGTGGTGGTTGGGAGTTTCGTACTTGGCCACGGTCACTGCCATCCCCGATCCATCCGAAAGCTTAAACAGAGATTGGATCAACCCCTTGCCAAAGGTCCGCTCCCCAATCAGGATCGCCCGTCCACTGTCCTGCAACGCCCCCGCCAGGATTTCGCTAGCGCTGGCCGTCCCCTGGTTGACCAACACCACGAGCGGCGCATGGGTTATGGCGGCTCCTATCGCATCAAAGCTGCCCACCACCCCCTGGCGATTCACAGTATAGACAATGGGGCCATCATCGACCCACAGTCGCGCAATTTCAATCCCCGCCTGCAACAGCCCACCGGGGTTATTGCGCAGGTCGAGGATATACCCCACCGGATGGGATTGCTCCAGGGTCAGCAGCGATCGCTTGAGTTCCTGCACCGCATTGGCATTGAACTGGCTCAGGCGCAGATAGCCGATCGGGATTCCCTGGGAGGTCAGGTGCAACTGGGCAGTCACCGGATTCAGCAAAATCCGGTCACGGGTTACGGTAACCTCGCGGGGAGATGCTTGGGGGGCCTGATTCGGTGCGATCGTCAGCACCACCTGGGTCCCGATCGGCCCGCGCATCCGATCGGCGGCTTCATCAAGGGACATCCCCTCGGTAGACTCGCCATCAATCTTGAGAATGTAGTCCAACGGTTGAATCCCCACCGCTTCGGCAGGGGACCCCTCCAGGGGCGTAATCACCTGCAACTGCCCGGATGGCTCGTCGATCGTGATTTGCAACCCCACCCCCGTGAGTTCACCAGACGTACTGACCTGGAGGCTGCGATACTGATCCGGGTCCAAAAACCGGGTAAACGGGTCCCCCAGACTCGCCAGCATGTGGTCGATCGCCTCATAGGCCGACGCGCGATCGGCTAGGGGTTGCCGCAGGAGCTTTTGCCGCAACCGCAACCAATTTTGATGGTTAAACGTGGCATCTAGGTACGATCGATTGACAATGCGCCAAGCCTCGTTCACCAACTCCTGTTCATCCGTGAGCGCCAGGGCCGGTTGGCTCCAGAGGCCCAGAACGCACACAAGCTGTACCAAGACGACCAAACTCAGTTGAATTAAACGGGTATACATTTACAAAACTTAACTTTTTATCAGAAAAACAGGGATAGATCTGCATCACCCTCCAGGGAGGCATGGGGGAAAAGAAACCGTTGGGAAGTCCCCTAACCTAGTCACACTAGGCCGTTGGCGGCAATTGGGGCCATCCGTTCCAGGATCGGCGACCAGATTGCTGCCCAAATCTCCTGAACTCACGTCAAAGTGCTTTTGCTGCTATGTTACATTTTTTATTAAGCTGCTTACATTTTCTAGGACTTTCGGCTTCATGTTCATCAAGCAGGTCAAAGATTCAAAAGTTTATGACTGGTTCCAGGAGCGCCTGGACGTTCAAGCCATAGAAGAAGACATTACCAGTAAGTACGTTCCCCCCCACGTCAATATCTTCTACTGTCTGGGTGGTATTACCCTGGTCTGCTTCATCATCCAGTTCGCCACTGGCTTTGCCATGACCTTCTACTATCGGCCCACGGTGACCGAGGCGTTCTCGTCGGTTCAATATATTATGACCGATGTCAACTTCGGCTGGCTGATCCGATCGATCCACCGCTGGTCCGCCAGCATGATGGTGCTGATGATGATTCTGCACGTTTTCCGGGTATACCTGACCGGGGGCTTCAAGAAACCCCGCGAGTTGACCTGGGTAACGGGGGTCATCATGGCCACGATTACCGTTTCCTTCGGGGTGACGGGCTACTCCCTGCCCTGGGACCAAGTGGGGTACTGGGCGGTCAAAATCGTGTCCGGTGTGCCCGAAGCGATTCCCCTCGTGGGTCCCTTCATTGTCGAATTGATCCGAGGGGGCACCAGTGTTGGCCAATCCACCCTGACCCGGTTCTACAGTCTGCATACCTTTGTGTTGCCTTGGCTGTTGGCGGTCTTCATGTTGTTGCACTTCCTAATGATCCGCAAGCAAGGGATCTCGGGTCCCCTGTAAGTCGAGGTAACTATCATTTGCTTACATTTGCTTAACCTAGAGGAGACGCACTGAAATCTATGTCAACGCTAAAAAAGCCGGATTTAGAGAATCCCAAGCTGCGGGCACTCCTGGCTAAGGGTATGGGGCACAACTACTACGGTGAACCCGCTTGGCCCAATGACCTGCTCTATATCTTTCCCGTGGTGATTGCCGGGACGATCGCCTGTGTGGTAGCCCTAGCCGTCCTGGACCCAGCCATGGTCGGTGAACCCTCTAACCCCTTTGCCACCCCCTTGGAAATTCTGCCGGAATGGTACCTCTACCCGGCCTTCCAAATCCTGCGGATTGTCCCCAACAAACTCTTGGGGATTTTGCTCCAGACCTCCATTCCCCTGGGATTGATCCTCGTTCCCTTCATCGAAGGGGTGAACAAGTTCCAAAATCCCTTCCGTCGTCCGATCGCCACAACGGTCTTCCTGTTTGGCACGGTAGTAACCCTCTGGTTAGGGATTGGGGCCACGATGCCGATCGACAAGTCCCTGACCTTGGGGTTGTTCTAAGGCTCGGTCCAGCCCTTGGATTAATCAACGCTTGCGGGGGTACCAGTGGCGGTACCACAAGTGGCCACTAGCAAACGGTTTATGGACTTGGATTAATCAACGCTTGCGGGGGCACCAGTGGCTCCCGCATTTGCATAACTGGGGCAAGATCCCCTGGGGTGTAACGTTATGGAACGATCGCCGGGGGAAACGCATCCCGTCCGCTAGGATGGCAGCAAGGAAACCCTGTGTTGGCCCCCGCGTCGGGGCAGACACCGTTCTCATTGTCCAGGAGGTAGTATGGACCCCAATAGTTTCTTTACTCGCTATAACTGGGGCCAAAATAACCTATCGGGTTTAGGCTGCTGGTTTGTTTTGCTGATCGTCGTGCTGTTGTTGGGGTCCCTGGGCCTCCAGTGGATTGTCAATGGCCTGTTTGTGCTATTGGGCCTGGTGTTGATCACGCCGGTCATCGCCTTTGTGGGGCTACGCTGGTGGTTGCAGCGCCAAATTGTCCAAGATCACTGTCCAGCCTGTCAGCACGAATTTGCGGGTCTGGCCAATGCCAAGTTTGACTGTCCGAACTGTGGTACCCGACTGGAAGTGCAGGAGCGACACTTTGTCCGCCTGGGGCAGGCCAACACGGTGGATGTGACCGCGATCGAAGTCCCCGTTAACCGCATTGAGGATGCGTAGGAACCCTAGGCCACCCGGAAGCGGGGGTGGTTGCGCAGGGTTTCCACCTCAAAGTCATGGACCCAATTAACGAGGGTCTGACTCACGGGAGTGTCGTCGGTTGCCCGAATCAGGAGGGCAGTGTAGCAGTTACGTTGCTTCACGATCACCGCATTACAGTCATGTCCACGAATCACCGCATGGTGAAATCCCTCCAATTTCAGGGACGACATAAGCAAGGATTGGAGACCTAGGGCCTGGAAAATCGTCTGCACCCAGCTAATATTATTGTTGTCGTTGGTCACAAAATACTCCTTGGGCAGACCATTCAAATCGAAGATGGCTGCCCCAATCACACAGTCAGCCAAATCAGTGTTGGAGTCAGACACAGGGGGAGGGGAGGGCAAGGGTGAATCAACTGTAAGCGACATGATAGCGCTGGGTAGGGGGAAATGGCCCCAGATGGAAGAATATGCAACGAATGGCAGTAGGTCCCGCGCAGGGCTGGCTTTCTGACGCTTCCCATCGTGTTCTTATGCCCTGAGGAACCCCAGGGTATATCAGCGTCAAGCTCGGAGCGAGGCGCACTCCCAGTGGGTCGTGATGCAATCCCTTTAGTATCAGTTTAAGCTGATCCTTTCAGTTTAAGAAAGTTTCAAACCGACCTGGGACCGTAGAATTGCCGACTTTAGCCTTGAAGATAGCCTTACCCAGTTTGGCATTTGGGGGATGCCTCCGGCATAATTTCAGCCTAGTATGTAATCTCTCCCTGGCCATGTGAATCTTCTCCGGATAGCTTTATCTTAAATTTTTTGACCCCGTGTTGACCCCGTGTTGACCCCGTGTTGACCCCGAATCTTGCTCTTGTTCGTTGGGGTGCGCCAGATTGTGATCACGCAGAGATGGTTATGAACAAACAGCCCTTTTCACGCTTATCGCAGACTTGGGGGCAGCGCCTCTGGTTCTTGGCCCTGTTGGCAGCAGGCTGTTTGCCGTTTTCGACGGTTTTCCTCTATGGTCGCAGCCAGGGCAGTGCGCCCGTGGCCATCTCCGCACCCTTGCCACCCTTACCCGCCTCTCCCCCGGTGCGTTCCCAGCTAGCGGCAGATCGGACTGCCCTCCCGGCTCCAGCCCCAACAATGGCCCCAAGGACGGCAGTTCCCACGGCCTCCTCCCCGGCTCAACCCAAGGCAGGAACGGTTCCGAAGCCCGCCTATACGCCTGAACAACAGGCCATCAATGATCAGGCAAAAGCTCGCTTCCTGCCCGCGACGGCCCAGGTGGATAGCATGATTGAGATGCGGGTGGCGATCGTGGAAGGCACTTCAACGCTCCAGTTAAGCGTGGATACCGCCGCCGCGATCGTCGATCAGTCGGGCCAAGCCCTTGCCCAACTTGCACCAGGTCAAGCCTATACCGTGACCACAGATGGCCAGGGTATCCAGATCGATGGGGGCCAACTGCCCGAAATGGTGGGGGTGGCCTTGCCGCCGGGGGCCAGTTTCCGGTTGGACGATCGCCGCTACCCTGGGAACCTGCTCCTGGTGATCCGCTCTGGGAGAATTTGGGCAATTAATGCGGTGGATCTGAAGCGCTATCTCTACAGCGTGGTGGGCAGTGAGGTGTCCCCCAGTTGGGATATGGAGGCCCTGAAGGCCCAGGCGGTGGCGGCCCGGTCCTACGCGCTGGTGTATTACTTCCGGCCCGTGAATGCGCTGTATCACATTGGGGCCACGGAGTATTACCAGGTGTATCGGGGCTTGGAAACGATCGCCGATCGCACGATCCAGGCGGTGGATGCCACAGCGGGCCAGTTTGTCAGCTACCACGGCGGGGTGGTGGAGTCCCTCTACGCGGCGTCGGACGAGATTGTGATGGAGGCGTTCCAGGGGCATGGCATGAGCCAACTGGGGGCACGGGACTTGGCCAATCAGGGGTACAGTTACCTGCAAATTCTGAATCACTACTACCCAGGGACCGCCGTGGCCCGGTTTGAAGTGGATTATTGAAATGGCTGATTGAATGCTGATTGAATGCTGATTGAATGCTGATTGAATACTGATTGAATACCGATAATCCATGATTAACGTTATTGAATCGGTGTTAATCGCGTATGGTTGAGGACCTAGTTGGGCGGGGGGAACTAGCCGCATTGGGGGCCGCCTGGTTATGGGCGATCGCCACTTTGGTCTATGCCCAGGTGGGGCACCGCCTATCGCCTCTGGTTTTGAACTTTGCCAAGGGCATCGTGGCCCTAATGCTGATCAGTCTCACCCTGGTCTGGCAATCGCCCCCAACGGCCCTGCGGGTGGATTGGGTTCGCCAGCACCCGCATGAACTGGGCTGGTTGTGCCTGAGTGGTGCCCTGGGCATTGGCATCAGCGATACCCTCTATTTCCAAACGTTGAATTATCTCGGTGCCCGCCAAACGCTGCTCATGGGCCTGTTGGCAGTTCCCTTTACGACCGTGATGGCGGCAGGGGTCTTGCAGGAACGCCTGATGGCGGTGCAGTTATTGGGCATGGGGCTGACGATCGCCGGCGTGGGGTGGGTGATCAGTGAACGGACGGTCGATTGCGTACCCCTGGGGGAACCCGGTGATCGCCCCCTGGGGATTGGCTTTGGTCTGCTCACGGCAGCCACCCATGCGCTAGGGGCACTCCTGTCCCGTGCGGTGTTGAGCCAGGGGGAGATTAGTCCTCTCTGGGCTACCCAAATCCGTTTGATGGCGGGGGTGGCTCTAGCGGGGGTGTGGTTATGGCTCACCCCGATTTCCCTAGGCCAACAGTTACACCCCCTACGTTCACCCAAACTCAGCGCCACGATCGCCCTCACGGCTTTTTTCAGTACCTACCTGGCGATTTGGCTCCAGCAGATTGCCTTCAAGTTCACCGCCGCTGGGATTGTGCAAGCCCTAGGGGCCACCAGCCCCCTGTTTGTGTTGCCCTTTGCCGCCGGCATGGGCGATCGCGTCAGTGGGCGGGCAATTCTGGGCGCGATCGTCGCGATCGGGGGTGTTAGCTTGTTGGTCCGTTAACTCCCGTAGGAAATCTGGGCGGAATGGGGGCGCGCGGGTCACACGCCACCGTTCCTGTCCCTTCGGCTAAATGTGGGATAATGTGGCGGCTGTTTCGGCCTCCTGTCAGCCCCCAGCTTCAGCTTTCTCTACCCAACCCTGGACACCAGCCAAACCCATCATGAACGCCCTAGCCACCGACCTGGATAGTCCCCTCAATTTCCAATTGCCCGATCCAGAAGATGAACACCTGCCCGACGTGGAATTTCAACAGCAGGTCGATCGAGCGTGGCAAGTGTGCGATCGCTTTGACCTGCAAACAGATATTTGGCGGGGGCGGATTCTGCGCATTGTGCGCGATCGAGAAAAACAGCGGGGTGATAATCGCGGGACGGGGTTTCTCAACTGGCTTAAGGAGCGGGAGATCAGCAAAAGTCAGGCATACCAGTGGATCGAACTGGCCAATAGTGCCGATACGCTCCTGGACACAGGACACCTAGAGCCGGAGGATGTTAACCAGTTCAGCAAGCGGGCCTTTATTGAAGCGGCCCAGGCGGCACCGGAAGTCCAGCAGTTGGTGAGTGAGGCGGCCCATCGCGGCGAACGGGTCACCCGGCGGGAAGTCCGGCAATTGGCAGACGAATGGACGGCCATGACCTCGGATCTGTTACCGGAGGAAGTGCGGGAAAAAGCAGCGGATCACACCATCCCCACTCGCTACCTGGCTCCCCTGGTGCGCGAACTCGAAAAGCTGCCGGAATCCCACCAGGCCAGCCTTCAGCACGAAATGCGGGAAAATCCCGACCTGGATACCCTGAAGCAAGTCACCAGCGAAGCCAAGTCGTTGGCCAAATACCTCAACGCGGCCACCCAGGTGCAGGCCCTCAATGAGGCCGATGTTGATCTGGAAACGGCCCTAGAGGAAGCCTTCCGGTTGGGAATTCTCAATATTGCCGCCGATGTGGTCACCCAGGCCACCCAAGTTGAGCAGGCGATCGGAAAACTCTATACGGCCTGGAAGCGGCTGAACCGACTGTGCGATCGCCTCTATGTTGACAGCGGGGTCAGTACCCCGCATCTGCGGCGCATGGTCCAGGGTCTCGGCAAACTTTCCGGCAGCGTGATTGAGGTGCAACTCGGTGTTGGGGGCGATCCCACCACGGCTGCCCTATCGCAACGGACGATCCGCCTCCAAATGCTCACGGAGGAGATGGATGCCCCCGATATCGACAATGATTAGGGGGACATTACCATCAAGTATGTTCCAAAAAAGATACAATAATGGCGTTAGCTCATGGCAAAACGGTTGCCTGCGAGGTTCTATCAAGAGGTTCTATCAAACTGAGAGAGGTAACGAACCAGTGCGAGAGTGGCTGAAACAACTTGAAGCCTGCGATCGCAAGCAAATCGGGATCGATATCAAAACGGTGGAATATGGCTGGCCCATTGGGATGCCAACCTGTCGTCCGATGGGGAACGGCCTCTATGAGGTTCGTTCAGATCTATCGAATGGGAAAATGGCACGCATTCTATCCTGCATTTACGCAGGAAACCTGATCTTGCTGCATGGGTTTATGAAGAAAACCCAGAAAACACCCGCACAGGATCTAGACCTGGCCTTAAAACGAAAGCAAAAACTGGAGGCAAGCAAGCCATGAAGAATCCCCATATGGGTTCCTCTTTAGATGAGGTGTTCGAGGAAGAGGGTACGCTTGCTGAAGTCAATACCTTAGCCATCAAACGAGTGCTGGCATGGCAGGTACGCCAAGAGATGCAACGGCGGGGTATCACCAAAACTAAAATGGCGGCGGCGATGCATACCAGTCGAGCGTCCCTAGAGCGACTCCTTGACCCTGGTAACACGGCTGTCACCCTTAAGACCCTGGACCGGGCAGCAGCAGTGCTTGGCAAGCGTCTTCAGATTGAGCTAGTTGATGCTCAGGTCCCTGAGCCTGCCACCGCTAGGGAGTACGAGACTAGGACGGGCGAGCTGCCCATCCCATGATTCTACGGGTTAGTCGCTAGGGAGCCTCAACCTTACAGGCCGAGTTGGTTGCCCCGGCGGTACTGGAGGTAAGCCGCAACGAACAAACCTGCCAGGGTGATGGGAATTAGGCCAAGCACAATACCAGAGAGTAGGGGTTCAACCATGAGAAGTGCCTCCGGGGCTGCGATACAAAACAACACACATTATCTGTGACCAGCATACCCCGATCGCAGGACCACTGGACTGCCCCCCGATCGGGACCCCACCTAGCCCTAGACGCGCACCCTAAGGATAACTCCACTCCCTGCCATCCCGCCGCGATCGCCCAGACGGGCGACGGTCCGATCGCCAACCCCACGCTTCCCCCTTACCCCATCCCAACCGCGCAACAAATCTTTAGGGAAAATAATTCAATTAAGAAGTTTTTTGTACAAATGCTTATAATTAAGAATCGCTTGGTGATGCGGCTAGCTGGAGACGGTTTGGAAGAGCGACAGACACTCAACTTGGGCGGCGACGTGCCCATTCAGCGGATTGCGGCGATCCTCTTGACGATCGGTGTGATCATTCTCGCCATTCTGTTTGGTCTGCACCAGCTAGAAGTGGCCGATCCCTATATTCAAAGCGTTTTACGGCTTCGGGGCGATCGCGATCGGGGGGCGATGATTTTCCAGATCAACTGTGCGGGCTGTCATGGTTCCCTAGGGGATGGGTTGGTTGGCCCCAGCTTAAAGCACATTGCCGAGCGGAAAACCCAAGCCGCCCTGATTCGCCAGGTCATCAGCGGTGAAACCCCTCCCATGCCGAAGTTTCAGCCTAATCCCCAAGAAATGGCTGACCTGCTCAACTACCTGGAAAGCCTTTAAGGGGCGATCGGTGGGAGGGATACTCGGCATTTCACAGTCTTGCCAATCATGGCCATAAATGTTGACAAATCTTCCGCGCCTATCCCCTTACCAAGGGAAGCTAGTTTTGTATTGTCTGATCCCAGCGTCTACCTGATGGTCTAGGATGTTGGCAGGGACGCTCTGAATGAACATGGGATTAATTGGAAATGTTATGGAAGAAACTGGATTGAAGGAATCCCGGAAACTCTCAAAGCTGCCCTCGTTTTTAACCAAGCGAATTTTATAACCCAGGATTGCCATCCCGACTATACCAACCCCGCCCATACCGTTGTCATTCGCCTCCCATGCCCTTGCTAATCCTGGTTGCTGAGGATGATCCAGGGACCCGTCTCACCCTAAGCGACTACCTGGAGCAGGCTGGCTACTCGGTCATGTCAGCGCCCAATGGCCGTGAAGCCCTGCAAATTTTGAAGGATTATCTGCCCCACCTCCTGATTACGGATGTGGCCATGCCCCACATGGATGGGTTTGAACTGGTGCGTAAGGTGCGGCAACAGCCCCATTTTCGGTTGCTACCCGTGATCTTCCTCACCGCCCACTCCACGATCGACGAACGGATTCAGGGTTACCAACTGGGATGTGATATTTACCTGCCCAAGCCCTTCGAGTTAAGCGAACTGGGGGCGGTTGTGCGCAACCTGATGGAGCGAACCCAGTTAATCCAAACGGAATGGCGTACCCACCTCAAGTCCGCAGAGACCGCTCCGCCCCCCTCCCCTCCCGATCGTGCCCCCCCGGATTGCGTTGCCGCGAACGTTGACCTCACCCGGCGGGAACGGGATGTGTTGCACCTATTGGCGGAAGGGCTGTCCAACAACCAGATCGGCGAACAGTTGCACCTCAGCCCCCGGACGATTGAAAAATACGTGAGCAGCCTCCTGCGCAAGTCGAATACCAGTAATCGGGCGGAACTGGTGCGGTTCGCGATCGACCATCGGCTCGTGCGTTAGGCCGGGAAATGCCCCTGGCCCAGTTGCATCAGCGTCACCTCCCACACTAGGCGGGGCTGGACATAACTGCGGAGGGCGGTCTTAGCCTTCTCCAGGGTATGCAGGATGGGGGTGGGATCATAACCCGGTTGGGGATGCCAGTACCCCTGTTGCAGGTAGTCGAGCAGCCAGTATTGTTGTTCACTTTCTAGGCTTTGGTTAACTTGGCGGGCTAGGTCAAGAGCTTCCCGCAGTGATCGCGGGGGGGATTGCAAGGCTTGCAGCAGATCCGGGGGCATCCGTTGCAGTTGTTCGTAATGGGCGATCGCGGCACCGGGGCTACCCTGGGCCATCGCCAATATAGACGCATAGGGGTGGGGCGCAGTGCCCCCTGGGGCAGCTTGTACCAGTTCACCATAGCCCGCTGTGGCTAAAACCTGGGCGAGGCAGTCGGAGGCTAAGCGATAGAAGGGGATGCGTTGGCAGCGAGAAACCAGGGTGGGTAAGAGCGAATCCAGCGTCGGCGCTAACAAAATCAAGGTCGCCTGACCGGGTTCCTCCAGGGTTTTCAGCAGGCCATTGGCAGCGGCCTCGGCCATTGTCTCTGCCTGTTCAATCACCACGACCGATCGCGGAGCCTGCAACGGTGCCCGACTGAGGAATTGGGACACCTCCCGGATTTGTTCCAGGCGGATTTGGGGCGGAGCCTTGCGCTTCACCCCCGCCTCGGCGGCTTCCTGTGCTGATAGCCGTTTCCCCTGGTGCAAGTAGGTCGGTTCAATCCACAGCAGATCCGGGTGGTTGCCCTGGGCAATGCGTTGCCTGAGGGCGAGGGACTCGGTGGCCGTGGGGGGGACTGGCTCGCGGGTGATCGCGGGCGTATCGACAGGGGGGCGCGGGGCGCGGGGCGCAGCAGGGGCGAGGAGGAGTTCAAGAAAACAGCGGGCAGCAAGGCTACGGCCTACCCCATCGGGGCCGACGAAGAGGTAGGCGGGGGCGATCCGGTTGCGGGCGACGGCTTGGGTCAGCAGTTCGATCGCCTGGGGTTGACCGAGGAGGGGCTGAAAGGGGTTCATGCGTTCAGGCCAACGGCGGCGGTGATCGTGGGCAACTGGTGGTGTTCCAATTGGTCAATGAGGCCCTGGAGGAGGCGTCGGATGAGGCCGGGTCCCTCGTAGACTAGGCCGGTGTAGACCTGCACTAGACTGGCTCCGGCGGTGATTTTCTCCCAGGCATCGGCAGCGGTGAAAATGCCGCCCACCCCAATGATGGGCAATTGCCCCTGGGTTTGCTGGTAGATAAACCGGATCACCTCGGTCGATCGCGATCGCAGGGGGGCACCACTGATCCCTCCAGCCTCGGCAGTCAGGGGGTTGCCTGTGCGGGGGAGTACCTGAGTGCGCAGGCCCTCGCGGGCGATCGTCGTGTTGGTGGCAATAATTCCCGCCAGGTGGTGCTCTTGGGCAAGGCTCAGAATGGCGGTGATCTCGTCCCAACTGAGGTCGGGGGCAATTTTCAGAAGCAGGGGTTTACCCAGGGTGTTGGCCGCTTGCAGCGCCCCTAGGAGGGGTCCCAGGTAATCCGCCATTTGCAGCGATCGTAGGCCGGGGGTGTTGGGGGAGGAAACGTTTACCACGAAGTAATCGCCCCAGGGTTGCAGTAGGCGGAAACTGCCCAGGTAATCGGCGATCGCATCTTCTAGATCGGTTTGTTTGGATTTGCCAAAGTTCACCCCGATCGGGACGATCCGAGGAGCCAATGGCATGGTCGCGGGGAGAGGTGCCCCCATGCTCGCCGCACGGCTGGCAGGCGGGACACCTACCCCACCGTTCTCTTCTCGTTGGCGACTGCCGACAGCGGCTGTTCGCGCTCGATAGGCTTGTAAACGATCGGCCAAGGCAGCGGCTCCCTGGTTATTAAAGCCCATGCGGTTGAGGACGGCCTCGTCGTCGATCAGGCGAAACAGACGGGGCTGGGGATTGCCCGGTTGGGCGTGGAGGGTGACAGTGCCCATCTCCGCAAAGCCAAACCCGATCCGAGGCCAGATCCCGATCGCCTGTCCATCCTTATCAAACCCAGCGGCCAAACCCAGCGGGTTGGGAAACGTCAGATGCCAGAGGGACTGGACTAAACGCGGGTCGTTGACCGCGAAGGTCTGTTCTACCCACTGTTCGACCCAGTGGTAAGCTGGGTGCAGCAAGGGATTGGGGTGCAGCAAGTCCAGTTTGGCCAGGGTATGGAGCAGACGCTCATGTATCCACTCCGGATCGACCTTTAAGCCGGAAAACAGGAGGGGGCGGAGGCCAGCCTTATAGAAATCCACGGTTCACCCTTTGCGATCGGTTTGCGTTAAAACATTGGTTAAGTTAGAGATGTAGAGCCATGATCCGGACCATGATCCGGACCATGATCCGAGCCATAATCCGGGAGTCTCATTGGCCTAGGGGCTGTGACGGTATTTTATGGGATGGCATTCTCAAGGTGGGCGTTCTCAAGGTGGGCGTTCTCAAGGTGAGCGATTAAAGTTTGGCAAAATCTGATAAAACCTCTAACCAAGTTTAAAAACACGCTTTAGGCTAGATGATAAAAGCTTGTTCGTCGATCGTCAGGCGAGTCCGCTCCCAGGACCTAGGCAACGCTGCCCATACTCTGCGGATCTGAACTGATGGGACAACAGGAAGGATCACGTGATCACTACTCATCCCGATGGGCATTGGTATGATTCCCCAATAAGTGCTAGCCCTTCGGCAGGACGCAGGGTTCCAGGAGATGACGCAAGCAACCGAACCAGCCAACCGCAATCTACCCCTGGCGAATCTTGCCAAGCTGCTCCATGTTTTCCGCGAGGCAGAAGCGATTGACCCGATCGTCGCCACTACCCTCAGTTACTTCAAAGCCGTCTTTGACTATAGCCTGGTTTGGATTGGTCTCTACGATCGCAAAAAACACTGCCTGGTGGGGAAAGGTGGCAAGGCCCCTGGCAAAGATCTTAGTTTCCTGACCCGCTCCCTCAACCTGACGGCGGGCGATCGCCTCGAGGAAGTTCTGATCCAAATGCAACCCTTGACGATCCCGGATCTGGGGGCGGAGGCGCGGGCCGGGGAGTGGGCAGCAATGGCGAAAAACTGGCAGATCCAGGGCAGTCTGATCCTGCCGATCCGCCAAAAGGATCTTTGTTTGGGCGTGATGATCCTGGGGGCATCCCACTGGGGCATCTCGGTTAAGGACAGCGACAAGGCCCACTTCGAGATCATCTTGGCGGAATTGGGGGCAGCGATCCATCGGGTGATGCTCAGCCAGCACCAACTGCGATCGGCCACAAAACCGATCGAGGATGTTTGGCCAAAGTTACTGCAACAGGCCCAGGAAGCAACGGATCTCAACCAACGGTTGACGGCCATTATCGAAACGGTCCATCGTCACCTAACCCCGACTCGCACCGAGATCCACTGGTATGATCCTCTGCCGCAACTGTTCCAACTGCGCCTGGGATACCCCGCGAAACGCGCCGCCCGCTTTTCCCCCGACAATAAGGTTGAGGGGTTGGAAGCGACAGCCGTCTGGAACTTTTACGAAGCCCTGAATGCAAATCGACTGGTGGCGATCGGCGATGCCTATAGTCCCTTCAAGGCGGATCTGACGGCACGACTGTTGCGCGAGTTCCAGGCGCGATCGTTGCTGGCCGCCCCGATCCTGGCAACCGGGGAACTGCGTGGTTTCCTCATGGTCAAATCCACCGAAGCCCGGATTTGGGATGACACGGAAAAAGCCTTTGTGCAGGGGGTCACCCAACTGCTGTCGCTGTTAGCTCCCCTGGAGACGATGGAAACGACGATCGCGACTATTCGCAGTGATCAGACCTTGTTGGCCGGGATTGCCCGTGCGATCTACAGTGAGCGGGACTGGCGTAAGTCATTAACCCAAACGGCGGAGCAACTCTGTAAGCGGCTCCAGACGGAACGGTTTGTCCTGTTGGAAGCCGATGCGGAAACGGGGGAATTTACGATCGTCTACCAGCACCATGCCAAAAGCCGCCGCCCCTTGCCCACGGTCCTGCCCACCTTGAGCGAAGTGGACTGGAAAATGCTGGAGCAGTCGGAAACGGCGGTGGCGATCGAAAACCTCGCGGCGGATTTGCGGTTGTTTACCTGGCGACCCGACCTGCAAGAGGTAGAACTGAATTCCCTGCTGGTCTGTAGCACGGCTCCGGGACAGGCGCTCTCCGGAGTAGTCTTGGTTGCACGGGAAAGCCATAGTACCTGGAGTCAGGCCGATCGGGAATTATTGCAATCGGCGGCCCAGCAGTTGGGGGTCATTTTCCAACAATTCCAACTGCAACAGCAAACCGAGCGGATGGAGAAGCACTACCAGGCCCTCGATCGCGGACTAGCAGAAATTCGCCAAGCGGGGCAACTGACAGCCCTGGAGCAAATGGCCGTGCAGAGCATCGCCCAAAGCCTGGATGTGCCGCTGGTGGTGTTGGTCACCTGGTCACCCAGTGATCAGGTGGCGCGAATTGCCGCGATCGCGGTTCGGAATAAGAATTTTGCCATCCACCAGGACAGTGTGATTCTGCTATACCAGGATGCTTTGGTGCAGTGGCTATTGCAAAGCGAAACCTGCTTGCCGCTCCAGGTGGGGGATTTACCGCCGGAGTCGCGCCAGTGGCTCAGTGCCGCTGGGATTGGGCAATTGTTGGGAACGGCCCTACGGACGGCGGCAGGCCATGAACCCACGGGGATCGTGGTGGTGGCCGATGGCCCCGATCGTTTCTGGCGCGATCGCGATCAACACGCCCTCTTGACCCTGGCTAACCAACTGGCCTGGTCCCGGCGTGCCCTCGTGCTGATCGAGGTGTTCCAGTCACAGCGTAGCGCGTTGCAACAACTGAATTGGTATAAAAATCGTCAGTTAGAGGAGTTTTACAAAATGGTGGGAGCCGCAACCCAACGTCTGCAACGGTTATTTGACCAGGGCAAAATCCCAGCGGATCTCCACTTTGAGCAAACCCTGCGCCAATTTGGGATTGCGATCAATAGTATGCTGCCGCTGCTCCGCCATGAACAATGGCAGTTACAAACCTCGGAGGGAGCCGCCTCGCTGGCCACACTCCTCCGACGGGCGATGGATCGCATTGACTCTCTGGTGAAGAAGCGTCAACTCTGGCCCCAGGTCCACAACCTCGACAGTCGCATTAAAGTGGCCGGGGACATGATTAAGCTGGAGGGGATTTTCTATGAAGTCCTCGCGGCGGCCTGTCGCCGATCGCCCGCCCAGGGACGCTTAGATATCTGGTGCCAACTGATCGATGACAAGTTCCTAGAGATTGCAATTACGGATAATGGCGAGATCGAACCGGCCCTGTTGGTGGAGTTGCAGCATGGCCGTTCCCTGGATTTGCTGGCCCCGTCGGCGATCGATCGGCTACCGGGCCTCGTGTTGGCCATCTGTCAGGCCATGATCCAACAACTCAGCGGTGATTTGAGTTTCTATGCCCTAGAGGATGGCCGCACCCTCAGTCGCATCGTCGTCCCGATCGCTGACCCCGATCAGGTGACGACCCTGTTGAAGTAACAAAATTTAGCCGTCACGACTTGAGCCGTTTTAAGAATCCAAATCTTGATAGAGCGCTTCGAGGGCCTGTTGCTGGGTCCGACGGGACGGACGACGATACCTCTTCTGGGCCAGTCGAGGTTCATAGTGGGGCTGCCCTGCTTGTCCCATTCTGAGCTTCAACCGGGCATCGGGGGTTGCCTGTTGGCTGATCTGGTTCTGATAGGCGATCGCTTCGGCCAACAGGACCCGGTAATGGGCATACCGTTCCCAATCCCCCCGCACTCCGCAATCGGGTTCCTCGTCGTGCAAACAGTCGGTAAATTGACAGGTTTCCCTTTGCAGACGTTGCCGGATCTCCGGGAAACAGGTCGCCAACTCGGCGGGGAAGCAGGTGAGGTCTGGCTGATTAAAACCCGGTGTATCGGCCAGGAGGCCCCCCTGGGGCAGTTGCAGTAACTCGACATGGCGGGTGGTATGCCGTCCCCGCGCCAACTTGCCCGACACCGCCCCCACACGCAGATCTGCCGCTGGGATCAGGGCATTAATCAAACTGGATTTGCCCACTCCGGAAGGCCCCGCCAACACACTGGTGCGTCCCTGTAACTCACTCAGCAAGGCCAAGACCCCCTCCCCGGTTTGGGAACTGAGGCAATGGCAGGGATATCCCCACTGGCGCAAGCGATCGCACCACCCCTGCCGTTCGGCGGCTCCTGCTAGGTCACTCTTACTCAGCACCACCCGCAATGCCAAGCCACTGTGCTCGATCAGCACCAGGAAACGGGTCAATTGCAGACTATCGAGATCGGGTTCCTTGAGGGCAAAGACCACAATCACCTGATCCACATTGGCGATCGGGGGCCGTTCCAAGCAATTACGCCGGGGTAAGACTGCCGCGATCGCCCCGCGTCCGCCCACCCAGTCTGGCTCTGTTACTAGGACACGATCGCCCACCATCACGCGCTGACCCAACTTTTTCAACTTGGCACGACGGGTACACAACAGCCTGGGCGTCCCCGCCGCTCCCCCCGCCAGGGAGTCCGAGCGCCCCCGCCCATCTGTCGGCCCCTCGCTAAGCCCCTCGCTAGGGTCACTAGGGGAGAGCTGATCAAGCTGGACCCAGTAATAGTTGGCTTGCACAGCCAGTACCGATCCGGGCCAACCGCCATCCGGCGTGGGCAGCGGTAAATCAGCAGTACTTGCGGTGTCCATCCCCTAGCCGTCAGTGGCCAAATCCAGCGGACGGCGAACCCACACATGGAAGAAGCCCGCCGCATCGGCCTGAATATGCGCGATCGGGTAACCTGCCATTGTGAGGCTATCGGGGACCTGCTCGATCGGCTCCCCCCCATCCAGCCAAACCTCCAGCAAGGCGCCAGGGGGAAGTTGCTCTAACCGCAGCTTGGTTTTGACAAAGTTAATAGGACAGGGGGTGCCCCGCAGGTCCAGTTGGGCATCGGGAATCAGGGACATTGCCGAGGTCGGTAGGTCATGCGCGGTCATTTGTGGAACAGTCCTCCCAGGAACCCGGCTCCCCCTTTGCCACCGACCCGTTCCCCCCGCACCTTGGCGAGTTTCTCCAACAGTTCTCGCTCCTCATGTCCCAAGCGCGTCGGAATTTCCACCCGCACCGTAATCCGGTGATCGCCACGGGCCACGGGATTGCCCAGTCGGGGGACCCCTTTGCCCTCCAGGACTAGCTCACGACCGGGCTGGGTACCGGGGGGAATCATCACCTCTTCGACACCATCCACCGTGTTCACCTCCAGCGGACACCCCAGGATCGCTTGCAAATAGCTCAGCTTGACTTCCGAGAGGATATCAATCCCTTCCCGCTTAAATTCCGGGTCCTCATTAACAAAGAGATAGACATACAGGTCGCCCGGTGGGCCACCGCGCCGCCCCGCATCCCCTTCGTTGGAAACCCGCAGCCGGGTGCCACTGTCTACGCCGCCAGGAATCGTAATCTTGAGCTTTTTGGTCTTTTGCTTTTGGCCTCGCCCCCCACAGTCATCGCACTTGTCTTCGATGACTTGGCCGACACCGTTGCAGGTGGGACAGACCGACACCTGGGTGAAGCTGCCAAAGGGGGTTCGTGTGGCCCGCCGTACTTGACCCGCACCGCTACAGGTGGCACAGGTACTCGGACGGGTCCCGGGTTTGGCCCCAGAACCACCGCAGGTGGCACAGGTTTCCAGGTGCTCAATCCGGATTTCCTTCTCGCCACCAAAGACGGCTTCCCGGAAATCGAGCCGCAAATCATAGCGCAGATCATCGCCCCGCGTGGGGCCGCGTCGCCGGGTTGAGGCGGTCTGCCCCCCCACCCCACTGGCAAAGCCACTGAAGAAGCTTTCAAAAATGTCGGCAAACCCGGCACCAAAGTCACCCATGTCCTGAAAACCGACACCCGCACCCGCAACGCCCGCCTCGCCAAAGCGATCGTAGCGGACCCGCGTTTCCGGATCAGACAGGATCTTGTATGCCTGGTTAATTTCTTTCAGTTGCTCCTCAGCTCCTGGCTCCTTGTTCACATCGGGGTGATATTTACGTGCCAACCGCCGGTAGGCCCGTTTGATCTCCTCTTTATCTGCATTCCGAGAGACACCAAGAATTTCGTAGTAGTCACGGGGCATAGGAGCTTGGGGGTAAGTTAAAGATAGAAACAGTTATAAAAGTACAATAAGCGATACAGAAGCAGGCTGCCAACCGCTAACCCTCTCTGATGGCTAAGTTCTCAGACTCACCCTGGGGTTGGGGGCGATCGCTGACGGCCTATTCAACTGCCTCATAATCAGCGGCCACCGTCTCATCGCCTTCATAGTCACTATCGGCATCACCACCCATTGGGGTTAGGGGTGGGCTACTCTGGGGGCTGGCCCCGGCTCCACTATAGCCATTACTGCTACTGCCTGACCGCCCGTACAGTGAACTACCCACTAGGAGGATCGTTTGCTGTAGCTCGTTGATCTTCTCCTGTACCACGCTGGGTGCAACCGATTCATCCTTGAACAGGGCACGTAAAGTACGGGTGTGGGTATCCACCTGGGTTTTGATATCATCGCGGACGGCATCAGGATTTTCCTTCAGGGTGGACTCGTAGCTGTAGAGGATACTTTCCATCTGATTTTGTAACTCAACCATCTGGCGGCGGCGACCATCGGCTTCGGCATAGACTTCGGCTTCCTGCCGTAACCGTTCGACTTCATTCGCACTGAGACCACCAGTATTGGTAATCTTGATGCTTTGCTCCCGATTGGTGCCCCGATCGCGGGCCGATACCTTGAGAATCCCGTTGGCATCAATGGCGAAGGTGACTTCAATTTGGGGCACGCCCCGTGGGGCGGGCGGAATCCCGGCTAGGATAAACTTACCCAGGCTTTTGTTATCGCGGGCGAGGGGACGCTCCCCCTGTAAGACATGGATTTCCACCGAGGTTTGGCCATCGGTGGCTGTGGAGAAGACCTGGGATTTGCTGGTGGGGATAGTGGTATTGCGTTCAATAATTTTTGTGAAGACTTCGCCCAGGGTTTCAATGCCGAGGGATAGGGGGATCACATCCAGTAATAACAAATCCTTGACTTCACCGCCCAAAACCCCACCCTGAATGGCAGCGCCCTGGGCAACGGCCTCATCAGGGTTAACGGATCGCTCGGGGGACTTGCCGCCGAAATATTGGCGAATGGCCTCTTGGACAGCGGGAATGCGGGTGGAACCGCCCACCAACAGGATGCGATCGATATCATTGGGTTCTAGGTCCGCATCTTTCAGGGCTTGGGCCACGGGATTGATCGTCCCTTGGATTAAATCGGCACACAGCGCCTCAAATTTAGCCCGGGTTAACTCCATTTCCAGGTGCTTTGGCCCCGACTCATCCGCCGTAATAAAGGGCAGGTTAATCGAGGTTGTGACTGTGTTGGATAGTTCAATCTTGGCCTTTTCCGCCGACTCCCGCAGGCGTTGCAGGGCCATTTTATCCACAGCGAGATCGATACCTTCGTTTGCTTTAAAGCTCTCGATCATCCAGTTGACAATGGTGCTATCAAAGTCATCACCCCCTAAGTGATTATTGCCAGCGGTGGCTCGGACTTCGAGGACACCATCACCGAGTTGCAGGATGGACACATCAAAGGTTCCGCCCCCTAGGTCAAACACGAGGACCGTTTGCTCTTGGTCCTGTTTATCTAGGCCAAAGGATAGGGCGGCAGCCGTGGGTTCGTTGATAATCCGCAGCACGTCCAGACCCGCGATCGTCCCAGCATCCTTCGTCGCTTGGCGTTGGGCATCGGTAAAATAGGCAGGCACCGTAATGACTGCCTGATCCACCGTTTCACCCAGGTAGGCTTCCGCATCCTGTTTGAGTTTTTGCAGCAGCATGGCAGAAATTTCTTGAGGGGTGTGGGAGCGACCCCGAACTTGCACATCCACCGTCTCGTCTTTGCCCATGACACAGTGGTAGGAAACCCGACTACGCTCAACTTCTGTATCTTCCCAGCGCCGTCCAATAAACCGCTTAATGCTGTAAATGGTGTTTTCCGGGTTGGTAATCGCTTGTCGTTTGGCGAGTTGCCCCACGAGCCGATCGCCCGCTCGCCCGAATGCCACCATACTAGGCGTTGTTCGCCCCCCTTCCGAGTTGGGGATGACAACGGGTTGCCCACCTTCGAGAACGGCAACACAACTATTGGTGGTGCCTAAGTCGATGCCAATAACTTTTCCCATAGCCCGTGGTGATGAAGTAACACAACGAAGTCACGCCAGCGCAAACACATATATCCCCCATGTTTCCGCATAATTGCGGAAATGCGATCGTCCCTATCATTAATTTTTGTTTGCGTTTTATAACCAAAGTACCGTTGCTCCCCCGACCTAGGCGTACACCCCCTGTCGTTAACGAACGGCTATGTCCACGATCGAGGGATCATTCCCTAACTGCCTGCCTCGCCTTCTGGGGCCGACGGTGGTGTCTCAGCACCCGGCTCAGGGGCCGCTGCCACTTTCACCATTGCATGGCGCAACACCCGATCCCCTAGGAGGTAGCCCCGCACTAATTCTTCAATCACGGTGCCTTCCGCATGGTCCGCACTGGGGGCCTGGAGGACGGCTTCATGCAAATTGGGATCAAAGTCCTTGCCCTCCGCTCGCATGGGCGCAACCCCTAGCCGCTTCAGACAATCCACCAGTTGCTTATACACCCCTTGATAGTCCTTGTGAATGGACATCTCCGCATCCGTTTTCGCCTTGATGTGCGATCGGGCACGCTCAAAACTATCCACCACGGGCAAAACCTCAGCCAGAACCGCCAGTTTGCTTTGGTGCTCCAAGTCTTCCTTCTCTTTACTGGTCCGCTTGCGGAAATTCTCAAAGTCAGCTGCTAGACGCATATACTGACTTGTGCGCTCTTCCAACTGTGACTTGAGTGCCTGGATTTCTTGCTTCAAGGTTTCAACGAAGGCCAATAGCTCCGAGGGTGACTCCACGATCGAGGGGGCATCGGGAGCCGGTGGGGGTGCTTCAGCGGCTGGCACGGGAGGGACTTTCGCCGCTTCCTCCGCCACAATTTGCTCTACGATCTGATCTAGATCAGCCTCAGCCGACACTTCTAATTCAGGAGCGTTGGTGGATACTGGCCCTGGGCTTCCCCCGTCCTCCAGCCCCGATGCCGGCGGCTCTGGGGCACTGACTTGGTCATTGGCCCTCTCGGTTGGCTGCTTGATCTCCTCTGCCATTGTGCTCGAACCCTATACGCTGGACAAAACAGTAGTGGGGCAATTCGTAAACCCTTCCTCAATCTACTGCGATTAATCCGATTGTGCAAAACGGTTACGGCTTGCCAACCCTGTCCGGTTGTCCCGCACCCCGATCCGGCTGCCCCCCTGGAGTACTCTTTCCCCCAAGTAGCGCCCATGATCTGGGTGTCCCTTCACTTTTCCCTTACCTGGGAACGGGTGCCGGGAACGGGGGCAGCTTCCGTTTCCTTACCTAAAAACCCCCACCTTCATCAACAAAATTTTATAATCTATATAATTGCCCCTGTCCCCGCGCTGGGAAGGAAAGGTTATTATCCAAATCAAGGCGTGTTAGCGACACACTTGACCATGATTCAGAATCCGTGATTCAGAATCCGTTGTGATCGGTGCAATCGGGCATTGCTGCCGATCGGATATCTGGCTTGACTCGGTAGCCAGAGATGAACGCAACCAATATCAGGGGCCTAAACAGCGTTTCTCCGAGCTTGTGTGCGGTGTAACTAGGAGCGTTCCCGTCCACCGTCCAGATTGTGCGACCCCGATCGTTGCCATCCGGTGGCCATCTGGGAATACTCGAATATAAGCGACTCTTCTTCCTTCACCCCCCGACTTGCTATGACCAACTCTTCCTCTGCACGACGGGCGCTCATTGCCCATAACACCCTCTCCCCCTTTGGCAACCAGTTGGTACAAGCGGGGTTTGCAGACACCAACCAAATGAGTCAGGCCCTGATCGAGAGTCGGAAATCAGGCAGGCCCTTGCCCGAAATCTTGAACGAGCTAACGGGGAAGGTGCTTCCCCCTGATCTGCTGCGGCAATACAAAAAGCAGCAGTTGTTTGAACTGAAAATTCTCTACGGTATTGAGTCCCTCGATCCGGAAATTAGTGAAACTTCGCCAGAGGATATCGCTCGGCTGATCGATACCCTGATTAGCATTGATATTTGTCGGCGGTATCGCTTAATTCCCCTGGCCAAGGATAAGAACCAGACCCCGCCCTCGGTGACGGTCGCAATGGTGGAACCCGATAACCTGTTGGCCCTGGATGAACTCCAGAAGGTGCTCAAGGGCTTCCAGATCCGCAAGGTGGTGATTACCCCAGAGGACTACGAGCAGATGCTCGCTCGTTATCTGGATGAGGCCGTTGAAAAGGCGGGGACGGCGGCGGCGCAAGTCCGAGAAATTCGCACTGAAGATCTCGAAATCAAGCAAAGTGACCTGGCCAATTATGATCTGGAAGATGCCGATGAAGAGGATGGGGATGTTGATCTGAATGCGGCCCTTGGGGAAGCTGAAAGCGCCCCAGTTGTCCGCATGGTGAACCAGATCTTGGCGCGTGCCTTGAGCGAAGGGGTGTCGGATATTCACATCGAACCCCAGGAGGAATATCTGCGGGTTCGTTTCCGGAAGGATGGGGTGTTGCAAGAACCCGTGCCGCACTTACCCAAGAAAATTATCCCCGCGATCGTCTCCCGGTTCAAAATCATTGCCGATCTCGACATTGCCGAACGGCGGGCGCCCCAGGATGGTCGGATTCGCCGCAAGTTTCAAGGGCGTAACGTCGATTTCCGGGTGAATACCCTCCCCAGTCGCTATGGCGAAAAGGTGGTGCTCCGGATTCTGGATAACTCTTCGACCCAATTGGGCCTAGACAAGCTGATTTCGGACCCAGAAACCCTGGCAATGGTACGGGAAATGGCCAGTCGCCCCTTCGGTCTGATCCTGGTGACCGGGCCAACAGGTTCGGGGAAATCGACTACCCTGTATTCCATCCTGGCCGAGCGTAATGACCCAGGGGTCAATATCAGCACGGCCGAGGACCCGATCGAATACGCGCTACCGGGCATTACCCAGGTGCAGGTGATTCGGGAAAAGGGGATGGACTTTTCCTCGATCCTACGGGCCTTCCTGCGGCAAGACCCAGACATCATTCTGGTGGGGGAAACGCGGGATAAGGAAACAGCCAAAACCGCGATCGAAGCGGCCTTGACTGGGCACTTGGTGCTAACAACCCTCCATACCAACGACGCTGCCGGGGCGATCGCCCGTTTGGACGAAATGGGCGTTGAACCGTTCATGGTTTCCGGGGCACTCCTGGGGGTAGTGGCCCAGCGCTTGATGCGGCGGGTTTGCGACAAGTGTTATATCCCCTATACGCCGACTCCGGAGGAGCTGGCCCGCTATGGTCTGACGGCCTCCAAAGAAGTTGATGTCACCTTCTACAAGGCCAATACCCTCACCAACGATCAGATCCAGGCAGCGAAGGATGCCGGGACGCTGTGTCCCAAGTGTAATGGTATTGGCTATAAGGGCCGGTGTGGGGTTTACGAAGTGCTGCGGACCACGGAGCGCCTGCAAATTGCCATTAACGAAGGCGCACCCACCGAGCGGATTAAGGAAATTGCGGTGGAGGAAGGGATGAAAACCCTCCTCGCTTACAGCCTTGACCTCGTGCGTCAGGGGATGACGACCTTTGAAGAAGTCGATCGGGTTACCTTTACGGATACGGGGCTAGAGGCTGAACTCAAGGCCAAACGCAAGACCTCACTCACCTGTCGCACCTGTGGGGCAGGCCTACAACCGGAGTGGATGGATTGTCCCTACTGCCTCACGGCTCGGTTTACAGATTAGGGGTACGCCTGCTCCGATCGGAACACCGTCCATGTCATACCGACGGGTGTTACTGGGTACGCTGAAGATAGTCGTCACGTTCGTGAGGCCCCCCGCCGGGTTGGGGGTTAGCAAGTTTTGATATTACGCCTGAACGTGTTGTTGTTGCCAATGTTGTTGTTGCTGATCTTAAGGAGCCAGTCCGCATGGAGTTAATGATTGAAGACCTGATGGAGCAACTGGTGGAAATGGGCGGATCGGACCTGCACCTGTCCGCAGGCCTACCGCCCTACTTCCGGCTGAGTGGGAAGTTAACCCCGATCGGTAACGAACCCCTGAGTTCGGAAGAATGCCAGCGGCTAATTTTCAGTATGCTGAACAACACCCAGCGGAAAAACCTGGAGCAAACCTGGGAACTGGACTGCTCCTATGGGGTGAAGGGATTGGCCCGTTTCCGGGTAAACGTCTACAAGGATCGGGGGACCTATGCCGCCTGTCTGCGTGCCCTGAGTTCCAAGATCCCCAGCTTTGAAAAGTTGGGCTTACCGGAAGTGGTGCGGGAAATGTCGGAGAAACCCCGTGGGCTGATCCTGGTCACGGGGCCAACGGGATCGGGGAAAAGTACGACCCTGGCCTCGGTCATTGACTATATCAACCGCACCCGCGCTGAACATATTTTGACGGTTGAAGACCCGATCGAATTTGTTTACGAGCCGATCAAGAGCCTCATCCACCAGCGGCAGTTGCACGAGGATACCAAGAGTTTTGCCAACGCCCTGAAAGCCGCCCTGCGGGAAGATCCGGATATTATCCTGGTGGGGGAAATGCGGGACCTGGAAACTATTTCACTCGCCATTAGTGCCGCCGAAACCGGGCACTTGGTCTTTGGAACTCTGCACACCAGTTCCGCCGCCCAAACCGTAGACCGGATTATCGACGTGTTCCCCGCCGATCGCCAAACCCAAGTGCGGGTACAGTTGTCCAACTCCCTGGTCGCGGTGTTCAGCCAGACCCTAGTTCCTCGCAAGAACCCCAAACCGGGCGAATTTGGGCGGGTCATGGCCCAGGAAATTTTAGTGGTCACCCCGGCAATTTCTAACTTGATTCGGGAGGGCAAAACGGCCCAGATCTACTCAGCTATCCAAACCGGGGCCAAATTGGGGATGCAAACCCTGGAGCGAGTGTTAGCCGACCTGTACTTGGCAGGGACCATCAGTTTTGATGCCGCTATGTCCAAAACCTCCAAGCCGGAGGAACTGCAACGCCTGATTGGTGGTGCGACCCCGAAAGCTGCGAGTGCCCCACCTCTCGGTGCGAGCAAAGTCGTTCAGGTTTCTGGTTAAGGTCTCCCCTGCCAGTAGCTTGGCCCACTGCTGGCAGGCGTGGCATGAACTTGTTAAGCTGGGCACACCCAATCTAGGGGCCGGAGAAGTCAACCAGAGCGATCTGGACACGACAATGCGTTAAATCCTTGCCGATGCGGATGTGAACGATGCCTACCTATCTTGCGCGTGCTCGCGATGCACAGGGGAATACCAGACAACAGCGGGTGGTGGCTGATAGCCTAACTGATGCCCGCACCCAACTCCGGGACAAGGGCTTCTTTGTCCAGGATATTGAAGAATCTAAAGGGCTGGTCAACTTTGACCTATCCAATATACTGACCAGTGTTACGGTCAAGGATAAGGCGATCTTTTCCCGCCAGTTTGCGGTGATGGTCAACGCCGGGGTGGCAATGGTGCGCAGCTTGGGGGTGCTATCGGATCAGTGTACTAACCCCAAATTGAAGGTAGCGCTGGAAGATATCAGCGCGAGTGTTCAGGAAGGCAGTACGCTGTCAGAGTCGATGCGGCGACACCCTCATTGTTTCGATAATCTCTACGTCAGCATGGTGCAGGCGGGTGAAATTGGGGGGGTATTGGATGAGGTCTTAGGGCGTTTGGCCAAACTGCTGGAGGATACGGCCCGTCTGCAAAACCAGATTAAGTCAGCCATGACCTATCCGGTGGTGGTGGGGATGATTGCCATTGGCGTTTTCCTGGGAATGACGATTTTCATCCTGCCCACATTTGCTGGCATTTTTGCAGAACTAGGGGTCGAACTACCCTTGTTCACGCGCATCATGTTGGGGATTAGTAAGTTCCTACGTACTCCCCAATATTCAGGTGGGCTGATTTTGTTCTTTATCATTTTGGGTTATGCCTTTAAGCAATACTATAAAACCCGTGTTGGCAAGGAAACAATCGATCGTCTGTCCCTAAAACTCCCCCTCTTTGGTGACCTGATTCAAAAAACGGCAACAGCGCGTTTTTGCCGGACCTTTGGGTCGCTCACCCGTTCCGGGGTTCCAATCATGACCTCCTTGGAAATCGTGCGGGATACCTCTGGCAACCAGGTGATTGCGAATGCAATCGAAGAAGCCCGCAAGGAAATCCAAACCGGGGGGATGATTAGCGTTGCCCTCCAACGGGAACAGGTCTTTCCGATGATGGCAATTCAGATGGTCAGCATTGGTGAAGAAACTGGGGAAATTGATGCCATGCTCATGAAGGTGGCCGACTTCTACGAGAGCGAAGTGGAAGAGGCGGTCAAGGCCATGACCAGTATTTTGGAGCCGGTCATGATTGTCTTTGTGGGGGGCATGGTGGCATCGATTCTGCTGTCGATGTATTTGCCCATGTTCAAAGTGTTTGAAACCCTGGGTTAATCCCCCATCGGGCGTTGCTGCTGTTGCTCACGCAAGTGTTATGCCGAGCGTGCCCCCCTACGAAGAGTTACTCGCTGAGTACAGCAACCGAGCGCCTGTGATTGCGTTGCTGCGGGAGTATCGTCCCTATTTGGAAATGCTCCCCAGCCTACGGCGACCGATCGAAAGCCTGATTCCGATTCCCTTACCGCTGGTCAACGCCCAATTACCCCAAGCAGCTCATGGGGGGAATCCCTCGCCTGTGCGGCAAGCGGTGCGCCTCCCCTGTGATGTTGGCATTGTCATGTGCGATCCCGACTGGAAGGTGAAAACTGGAGTTGAGATTTTTCTGTTTATCCATCGTCCTGGGGAGAACTTTTCGGACCTGCTGGGGCGTTGGCGACAAACCCAGGTGTGGTTGAGCTATCCCTACGAATGGATTATGCCCCTCCGCTATCGCCACATTTTTAGCGAAGGGGCCGACATGATTTATCCCCTGTTTGTACTCTTGGCCGACACCCCGGATCATATTCAGCGGGGCCTGAAGGGGGCACGCCTACCGTTTGTGGTGCGATCGCTCCCTGCGGCAACAACACCGGAAGAGGAGGAGGTCGTGGTGCCTAATCATGAGGATTCCGAGACGAGTCAGCAGGGATATTAAGGCGAGTTGGGTATAATTGCTCTGATGGTTTAGCTAACCCCAGCCACCGCCACAAGTTTAGTCCCACTGTTCCCATCTCACTGTTAATATGGGGGCGATTTCACCCATTCAGTTCACCCATTCAGTTCACCCATTTAATCAGTGAGTCGTCGATGATGTTGAGAAGTAGATCCGTGGCCTGCGGCGTGGCGATCGCTGTGGGGATGGGAGGGATAGCTCTTTTACCCATCCAGGCAGCCGAGCAGAGCGATGTCAACCGCCTGTTGCGCACAGGACAGTGCCCCAGATGCAACCTCAGCGGAGTCAATTTGTATGGCAAGAAGTTGCAAGGAGCCAATTTACAAGGAGCCAACCTCCGACAGGCCGATCTGTGGGGGGCCGATCTGCGACAGGCGAATCTGCAAGGGGCCGATTTGAGTGAAGCTGAACTCTATGGCACCGATCTGCGTCAAGCCAATTTGCAGAACACCACCCTCTGGGGAACGGATCTGGTGCGTGCCCGCCTGATGGGGACTGACTTGCGCGGGGCGAAGATTACCTCCGCCAACTTTCGCGGGGCGAACCTAGAGGGGGCCGATTTCCGCACCGCCAAGCTGTGGGGGGTAAATTTCTATGGCTCCCAATGGCAGGATGCCAATTTTGATGGGGTTGATATCACGAGCGTTAACTTCGATCGCGAGGGGTGGCAGCGGACCACACGGCAGGTGGAGTATCGCAATCCCGTGGCTCCGTAAGCCGTCAGCCCTTATCGCAGGGGCTGGAGCATTTCCCAAGCCAGTTTCGCGGCTCCGACCATGCCTGCCTGATTACCCAACTGGGCCGGTAACAGTTGCAGGTCCTCGCGGGAACTGGGTAAGACCCGCCGTTCAATCTCCGTCCATGCCGCCGGGAAGAAAAAAGGCGCACTGGCGCTAATGCCTCCCCCAATGACGATCGCCTGGGGGGTGAGCACGTAGATCAAACTGCTCAGGCCAATGCCCAGATCGCGTCCATAATCTTGCCAGATCTGAAGGGCAGTGGGATCACCAGCTTGGGCACAGGCACCTAGTTCCGCTGGACTGCAACCGGCCCGTCGTTGCAAGGCCGCGATCGACAGATATTGCTCTAGCGATCCTTGATTGCCACTATTGCAGGCAGGCCCGTCGGGACGCAGGGTAATGAGTCCCAGTTCCCCGGCTGCACCCCGGTGACCAACAAAAAGTTGACCGTTCAAGATCACGGCTCCGCCGACACCCGTCCCCAGGGTGAGCAAAATTAAATCCTGAAAGCCCCGTCCTGCCCCTAACCAGGCTTCCCCTAGCCCCGCACAGTTGGCATCATTGGCGAGAATGGTCGGGACCCCTGTTTGGGCCTCTAGCCAAGCGGCTAGGGGGACATCCTGCCAGCCATCGAGGTTGATGGCGACCCGCGCAAGCTGCCCAGTGGCATCGGTGGGACCAGGGGTGCCCACGCCGATCGCTTGGCTGGTACGGTCGGGGTCCAACTGGGCGATCGCGGCCACCATCGCGGCAAGGACGGCGGTCGGCGTGGCGGGTTTGGGGGTGGGGACTTGCTGGGTTTGTAAGCAGGTGCCATCCGCGCGAAACCGTCCGAGTTTGATCGCGGAGCCACCCAGATCGATCCCAATGACAGTTGCTTCAGTCATACCCGTTTCAGTCATACCCATTGCCGCCGTACCCATTACTGTCATACCCATTGCCGGGCACCTTAGAAAAATAGCCATCTTGCGCTCGCAAGCAACCTCATCTCGTCCGTTGGGATTGGGTAACCGGTGCAATCGTGGGGCTGGGGATAAGAGCGGAACCGCTGAGGAAGGTGCAGATTAGATGCAGATTAGATTAATGAGAAGGTCAAGTTTTTTGACAAACTCGGGCATGAATCGCCATTAAATCGCCCTTAAATAAAATGAGACCCCTCGATCGAAGTGTCTCATGAGTATAAACAATCTTGCTGTGTCCTTGTCTGCGATTGGAGGCCCATGCCCGCCCTGTTGGGATGAGAACGGGATAATCCTCAAAACTTGGGCAAGCCTAGGCTGACTTGTTGAGGAATTCCTGAGCTTGGGCGATCGCCAACTTGCCAATGTTGTAGAAGGCCCAACCGCCAGCCAGCAGTAAGGGCAGTAGTACAATCAAAAGTCGCCAGTCCATAGCTTGGTTCTCCCGTTTTCCTAAGATTTATCAATAATTCTCATTTTTAGCATAACCTCGCTTGATTTTCCAGGTACCGTATGCGCGTCAAACTTACCCCTTACCTCTTTCTGCTACCCGCCCTGACCCTCTTAACCCTGACGGTCTTCTTCCCAGCGCTCCAGGCGTTTTATCTGAGCTTTACCCGCTATACCTATGACCTCAGCCAAGCACCGACCTGGGTAGGGTTGGCCAACTTTGAGCGGCTTTGGCGCGATCCTGTTTTTTGGCAAACCCTGCGCAATACGCTGCTGTATCTAGTTTGTGTGGTGCCGTTGTTGGTTGCGTTGCCGTTGGGGTTGGCGATTCTGGTTAACCAAAAGCTACGGGGAATGCACTGGTTTCGCACCGCCTACTATGTGCCCGTGGTCATTTCAATGGTAGTGGCGGGGATCGCCTGGCAGTGGCTCTATGCGGAAAATGGCCTATTGAACCAATGGTTACGCTGGCTGCACCTGTCTGAGACAGGGATTCCCTGGTTGACCCATCCGAATCTAGCCTTATTTAGCGTCATGACCGTCACGGTCTGGAAGGGGTTGGGCTATTATATGGTGATTTACCTGGCCGGGTTGCAAACAATTCCGGCGGATTTGTATGAGGCAGCCGCGATCGATGGGTCAGCGGGAATCCGCCAGCATTGGGACATTACGATTCCCCTGATGCGTCCCTACCTTTTCCTGGTCGCCGTGATCTCGGCCATCTCAGCCACCAAGGTATTTGAGGAAGTGTACGTGATGACCCAGGGGGGACCCCGCAACAGCACCAAAACGATTGTTTATTATGTCTATGAACAGGCATTTCGGAATGCGGAATTGAGCTATGCCTGTACGATCGGGCTGGTGTTGTTTCTGATCATTTTGGTCCTATCGATGGTGCGGCTGATGTTCGGTCGATCGCGTTTGGATACGTTGTATTAAAGGTCGCAGTATTAAGGGTCGCAGCGGCTCGCGAGCGACACTGGGGCAAAATATTCAGGCTCTAAAGCATACTCAGGACCAGATTATCCCGATGGATCACGGTTTCTGGGCTATTCTGGCCGAGGATGAGGGCAATTTCGTCCGATCGCCGCCCCTGGATTTTTTGTAAATCACGGCTGCTGTAGTTGACGATGCCCCTAGCTATTTCCTGCCCCGCTTGATCACAGAGCAGCACGGCATCCTTACTCTGGAAATCCCCCTCTACCTCAACAATCCCCGCTGCCAACAGCGACTTCCCAGCTTGTTGGATTGCACGAACCGCACCGGCATCCAGATACAGCTTGCCGGAGGGGACCAAACTATAGGCAATCCAACGCTTGCGGGCGGTGATCGGACGCGGTTGTGGCTCAAAGTGGGTGCCCAGGAGTTCCCCGGCCAGAATTTGCTCAATTTTTTGGGGAGATTGGCCTTCGGTGATCACTGTGCGTACCCCGGCATCGGTAGCAATCCGGGCGGCAGCAATTTTGGTCGCCATACCCCCCGTTCCCCATTGGGACCCGGTATTTTCCTTGGCACTGAGATCCTGCTCACGGGTTTGGTTGACCAGTGCTGCCAGTTCATCCAACTGCACCAGGCTAATGGGTTTAGCATCGGGGTGAATACGGGGATTGGCGGAATACAGCCGATCGACGTCGGTTAACATGAACAACCAGTCTGCTTCCACCAGACTAGCCACGAGGGCCGACAGGGTATCGTTATCGCCAAATTTCAGTTCATCTACGGCCACCGTATCGTTTTCGTTCACGATCGGGATGACCTCTAGCTTGAGCAACTCGCGAAAGGTCTGGTACACATTCACGTAGCGACTGCGCTGGACCAGATCACTGCGGGTGAGCAAGACCTGGGCGATCGGCTGTTGCAGGGAGGTGAACAGATCATCATAGATCCGCATCAGGCGTCCCTGGCCTACGGCTGCCACTGCCTGCTTGAGGGCGATCGTGCGGGGGCGTTCGCCCAACCCTAGGCGACTACACCCCACCCCCACGGCACCAGAGGAAACCAAAACCACCTGATGCCCCTGTTGGCGCAATCGTCCCAAGGTTTCCACTAGGGCCGCGATCGTCGATAGGGAGAGCATCCCCGTTTCGGGTTGGGTCAGGCTAGAGGTACCGATTTTGACGACGATCGTTTGCGGCATGGTCCGATTAGCACGCGGTGGCAAGCGGGATCAGTCGATCACCATTCAGTCGATCACCATTCAGTCGATCGCAACATTGAACGGTTGGGGATGCCTACCCTGCAAGGAAGGGGTAACAGGACTATTGGTAATTGACAATGCGGGCGAAGTCACTCGGTTGCAAACTGGCTCCCCCAACCAGGGCACCGTCGATCTCCGGTTGGGCCATGATTTCATCGATATTGCCCGGTTTGACGGAACCCCCGTACTGAATGGGAACATCGGGATTTTTCAGTTGGCTGCGGATCAGGCCGATCACCCGGTTGGCTTCTGTGGCTTCGCAGGTATCCCCCGTCCCGATCGCCCAAATGGGTTCGTAGGCAATAATCAAATTCTGCTGATCGATGCCCACCAGATCCTGTTCCAATTGCGAGTAAATCAGCTTTTCGGTTTCACCAGCATCCCGCTGTTGCTTGCTTTCGCCGACGCATAGGATCGGGGTTAAGCCAGCCGCTTGGGCCGCCTTTAAGCGCCAGTTGACGGTTTCATCGGTTTCCCCAAAATACTGCCGCCGTTCACTGTGACCAATGATCACATAGCGAACGCTAATCTCCACCAGCATCGCCGCCGAAATTTCACCCGTGTAGGCGCCCTCAGTTTCCCAGTGAACATTCTGGGCACCCACGCGCACGCGGCTACCGTGCAAACTTTCGGAAAGGGTGCGTAGTGCGGTGAAGGGCGCACAAAGAATGACCTCCCGCTCTTCGGGCGTATCGACCAGCAGGGGCAGGAATCCCTTCAGGAACTCCAGTGCCTCTGCCTGGGTTTTATACATTTTCCAGTTACCAGCAATGATGATCTTGCGCACAGGCCCATGTTTTCTCGTTTGACCATCCCCCAGTGTATACTGCGACCTTCCTTTTTGAGTACCACTGATGGGGAATGCGGGGAATAGGCATGGACGAATGGACAAATGGACGAATGGGGGAGGAGATCAATCCCGGCCCGATCGCTCACGTCCGGTCAAGATCCTACGGACAGGCAAACCGAGGTTGGGCGATCGACGGCACTTGCAACAGGTTGGCATCGACCTCGTCCGGTGCCAAGTGCAGCATCCCTAACAGTTCGGTCCAGGTAGAGTTCAGGTCGGGATCGTTCGGTCGATCGCAGTAGGCATCGGCGAGGGTGGTGAGGGCATCGTTCCAGAGACCTTGCTTGGCGATCACGATCGCCTTCACGCCAGGGGAGCCACTCTCTGCTTCTGTGACGCTGGCAACCCGTTGGATTGTGCCGCCCACCCAATGGTTATTACGGGCCGCATCTTCATCCATGCCATCCATCACAATCCCCGTCGCGCTACAAATGGGCGTTACCCGCCAGTCATACGCCTCGCCCACAGCCAACGCGATCGCGGTGGGGGGTAGGGTCACACTATAGATGCCCGCTTGACCCTTGGGAATCATCACGGTTGTTTCATAGACTGTTTCCCCACTACGCTGGGCCACCAGTTTGAAATTGACTTGTTCCATTTTGGGTGCCGTCACAAAATTGTCGAAGTCAGGGCGAAAGGTGGGTTGATACCAAAACAATTTGGGGTGGGCTGAGGTGGTGAGGCTGACAAGATTTTCCGGCACCAGGGCGATCGGGGAGATGGGCAGTTGTACGCCACTTTCACTAATATAGGTATCCGGGAAACAAGGCCCTCCACGGGTCCCACCAACGACGCGTCGTCCCGGCATACCGCGTTGAGCTAGGGCCGGGAGATTGACCGCAGTGGCTCCTAAGATGCTGATTAGAAGTAAGCTAGCTAGTCGGGTAGATAACAGCGGGAATTTCATAGAACAATCCTCATGGTTCAAGCATGAGCCAAACTCGATCGCAACGGATCAGGCAACGAGAGCATCGTATTTTTCTCAAACAAACCCTCACGCTCCCTAACATTGGCAGGGGCTGATTATCTAGCTGATCTTGCCCTGCTTACCCGTGCTTAATCTATAGATTCTGCAATCTCGATGAAGATTCCGTACAGAATCAGAAATTTTATCAAGCAAGAATTAACACAGTTCGCTTCAAATGAACAATCAGTATATCTTTATACGCTTGATATCCTTACGACTAAGAATATCGCTAGGAAAACCCGATCGCACCGAGCATAGCTAGAATAGGCAAAAGATCTGTTCCTACCGTTGAGGTCGATTATGGGGCGACCACTCCCTGGATTACTGATCAGTGGGGTCTTATTGGGATTAATGCTACTTGTTGGTAGCCTTATGGTTTTTAAGCCCGCGCAGGCCCAATTTTCTAATACGGACTTTCGGGTATCGCAATTAGAGACTGAGGTGGGAAATCTGCGATCGCAGGTGAATCGCTTAGCTGCCAGGGTCGATCGCGGGACACCAATGCCCCAGCCCAGTCCCCCCTCGGCTCCTAACCTGGCCCCAGACAGGGGGCTGATTGCAGCCACCGATCCCCAGTTCACCCGGCTGGCCAATCTGGTTATTGAACTCCGAGAAGCGGTCAGTGACCTGCAAGCACGGGTCCGGACACTGGAAATCCAGCATTTCCCTACCTGATCTGGGGACTGTCTAAGTGCCGCGCCAGATGGCATCTGCCACCCGACAGACTGCCTGCATGGGGGCGCAGTCATGGACGCGTACGATATCCGCCCCGCCAGCGATCGCGGCACAACAGGCCGCTGCGGTTCCCCAGATCCGGTCCTGGGGATCGGGTTGGTTGAGCAGGTGGCCAATAAAGCTTTTGCGTGAAGGGCCGACCAGAAGGGGATAGCCCAGCGATCGCAACTGGGGTAATTGGCGCAGGAGCAAGAGATTTTGCGCAACGGTTTTGGCAAAGCCAATCCCCGGATCGAGGATGAGATGGTTGGCGGGGATGCCGACCGCTTGGGCTGCTGCTACTTGGGTCATCAAAAAGGTGGCCACTTCGGCGATCAGGTCACCATAGTCGGTGAGTTGCTGCATGGTTTGGGGGGTGCCCCGGAGATGCATCAGGACGATCGGCACCTGTAAATTGGCCACGGTTGTCAGCATGGCGGGATCAAAGGTGGCCGCAGAAATGTCGTTGACGAGATCTGCTCCGGCGGCGATCGCGGCTTGGGCGACGCTGGCCCGTGTGGTGTCGATTGAGATCGGGATACTCAGCGGCCCATACTCGCCCCAGCCAGTGCGCAGGGCGGTGATTACGGGGATGACCCGCGCTAATTCTTCGGCTTCGGCGATCGTGGTGGCGCCGGGGCGGGTGGATTGCCCCCCAATGTCCAGGATGTCGGCCCCGGCTGCAACCAGTTGGTGGGCGTGGGCAATGGCTGTTGGGAGCGAGTTAAACTGGCCACCGTCGCTGAAGCTGTCGGGGGTGACGTTCAAGATGGCCATCAGATAGGTGCGCTGGCCCCACACAAAAGCCCGATCGCGGATCAACACATTAAAAGAACCAGCCGTAGGAATGTAAACCTTTACCGAGCAAGTTTACGCCCAAATAGCACACCCAAACTACCCCAAAACCGGTTGCGGCCAGCAAGGCTGGTCGTCGCCCCTGCCAACCACGGGTGATCCGCGCATGGAGATAGGCGGCAAAAATGAGCCAGGTAATCAAAGCCCAGGTTTCCTTCGGGTCCCAACTCCAGTACGATCCCCACGCTTCGTTGGCCCAGACTGCCCCTGCAATAATCCCGATGGTCAACAGTGGGAAGCCCAACCCAATCATGCGGTAGCTAATGTTATCCAATGTATCTGCCAGGGTGAATCGTTGGGGCGAGAGGGTTACGGTACTCGGTTGTACGGCTGATGTGACCCGCTCCAGGACTGCCGTACCTCCCATCGTGGCTATGCCCCCAACTTGGGGTGGGGTTGGCTCCCCCTGACTGGCTCGCTTGAGGCGTTGGATCGCCTGCTGATCGCGGAAACCGCCCGTCCCCACGGAACTGCCCCGCAGTTCAACCGCCTGTCCACGGGTGACCACCAGGAACGCGATCGCCAGCAACGCCCCCACCATCAGTGCGGCATAGCTCAGTAGCATTACACTGACGTGCATCATCAGCCAGTTGGATTTGAGGGCTGGGACCAGTGGTTCCGCCACCTGCATCCCAGGGGGTAAGCTCAGGGCAGCAAAGGCCGTAATCCCCATTGCCACGGGAGCCGTGAATACCCCCACCAGACGACTTTGGCTCATCCGCTCTGCCATCAAGTGCATCGCCGTAATCCCCCAGGCAATGAAGAAGAGGGACTCGTACAAATTGCTCAAGGGGAAATACCCCGCTGCTAACCAACGGGCACCCAGGAGGGCGGCAATGCAAAGGTTAGCGGCGGCCATCCCGGCAGTGCCCAACCCGGCGAGTAGGGTCAGGTTTGGGAAGGCGGCTCCCACCCAGTAGAGCAGCAAGGTTATAAACAGAAGGGCAAAAGCGGTGTTATCTAAAAGACTCTGGAGGGCAACCAGATCCATGCGATTTCTCCCCGATGTGGATGCAGGACAAGCTGCTGGCAGGGGTTGAGACCCATCAGGCCAGACTTTCTCTACTGTAAGCCTTTCCGATCGCGACAACACGTTCCTGACTAGGTGAATGATCGTTTTCGGGGAAACATCCTAAATGTCCGCTGACCGTGGTGGCGGTTGCATTCCCCCCAATCGCTCAATATTTTTCACGATCGTGTTCACACAATATTCCCCTGCTTGCTCCCGCACCTCCTGGGTCCCAAACCGCAAGACCCGCCAGCCCGCTGTCGTCAAGGCATTATCCCGGAGCCGATCCTGCTCTGCCCGTTGAGGATTGGCGTGCCAAGTGTTCCCATCCGTTTCCACATTGATCTGGCCCCGCTGACAATAAATCGCAAAATCCAGCGGATACCGACGTCCGTTGATCTGTACAAACTCCTGTCGTTCAGCCTGAATTTGCCGCCGCTTCAACTCAACCCACAAGCGATCCTCCAGTGGGCTTTCATTGTATAAATCATTAATTTCCAGTGCCTGGAAAAACTTCTCACCTGTCGTAGGGATAAAGTTGATCCGCCGCCACCGCCGACTGAAGATTGGGGCAGGTAACGCTTGTAAAGGACTGAGTAACACCTGATATAGCAATCCCAGATGATTCATGAGAGAAGCCAATCCTATATCTACTGATAGAGATTCACTATGTCCCTTCCCATTCTCATAAATGACTTGGGATTGCTATAGTAGCGTTTTGGGGTTTTAGAATTAACTGGCTCGTCTGGGAAAAGCTGCGATCGCGTCACTTCACAGATTTCCCGCACGGCGGCGTAATAGTTAACAGCAAAGGCTTCTGCCCCAAAAAACTTCGTTTGATAGAACGCCAGCCACGCCGGTGGCCAATGGCGCTGTACCGACTGCTTCACACTGCTCACGGGGATGCGGTACCAATACTGCTCGCGCACGATCGCCCAGTCACAGACATTATTCATAATTGCCACCAAGACCCGATCGTCCGCCTCCATGCGTCCTCCACTACCCATACTCAACCCAGCCTCGCAAGGGATAGTGTTTTTATACTATAGTATGCCTGTATTGTCTACTGTTGACAATCCGCCGAGGGAGGGTGTTCCTCTTGGGTGGGGGGCTGGCGGTGGTAATAGCGATAGTAGTAGCCACCGTAGGAATAGCCCGCTGCTGCGACCCGCTTCACCCCGTTGGCAATCACCCCAATCAGCGGAATTTGGGCCGTTTTGAGATTGCTGATCACACGGGTCAGGCCCGATCGCTTCGTTTTACCCAAGCCCACCACCACCACCAGGCCATTCGTATAGGGCGCTAGCACCTGCGCATCCGAGAACCCCAACAGCGGCGGCGTATCGTAAATCACCACATCAAACTGTTGCTCAAACGTCTGCGCAATCTCCTGCATCCGTCGCGACCCTAACAACCGGGAGGGATCACGGGGCGACGGTCCCGCCGTCAGCACAAACAGATTGTTTTCGTGGGGAACCGATTGCACTATCTCTGTCGGTGCCGCTGTCGTCTGAAGCAACGTACTCAAACCCTGATCGTTGGGCAGATTCAGCACCCGATGCAGTTGGGGCCGTCGCAGATCCGCATCCACAATCAGAATCCGCTTTTCCATTACCGCTGCCGCATGGGCCAAGTTCAAGGCCACCGTTGATTTCCCCTCTGCCGGAGCCGCTGAGCTAATCACAAGGGACCGGATCGGGCTGAGATTACCCAATAACGAGATCACCGTCCACAGCGATCGAAACGCCTCCAGGAACGGCACCAATTTGTAATATCGATAACCATTTTCCCGCCCTAGCCCCCGTTGTCGCTCCTGCGTCCCTTGCGGCGTGGGTAAATCTTCCAGGTGAATCAACTGCTGTGCTTGGGTCAGATGGGTACTAAAGGGGACCACCCCTAACAGGGGCACCTGCGTCACCTGTTGCAGATCCGCTAAGGTCTGGATCGCCTCATCCAGCTTCTCCGCCAGGAACACCACTGCCCCCCCTGCCAGTAATCCCGCGATCGCCCCCAGGAGTAACTGCCGGGGAATATTCGGCTCCACCGGAAGACGGGGAACCTCTGGTGTTACCAACAGTTGCCAGGGCACCTCCCGCTGGGCCGCATCCAGGAGCAAGCGTTCACGGGCCGCCAGTAGCCGCGTCAACCCCTCCGTCGCCAAGGTCAGTTCCCGTTGCAGATCCGTGTTAAAGCGAAAGAGGATGGGCAATTGCACCAACTGTTGCCGTAGGCGATTTTCTACCGACAGTAAGGTTTGCTGCCGACTTTGCAGTACCTGAAGTTCATTGGCCGCGACCGCTAATTGCCCCCCCAGGGTACGTTCCACTTCTCGGTAAAGCTGGGGCAAGAGATTCGCCCGTTGACGTTGGAGGACTCGGATGGCGGGACTATCTGGCTGCGATCGGGCCAACTCAGCGGCAATTTCCCCATCGACCGTGCGTAACTGTTCCAATAGGCTCTGGTAGGGCGGATCAGTCCGTAGGGCCGCGATCGCCGTTCCCGGTTGCCTGAGGCTGCCCAACCGTTGCTGAGCGGCTTGCAATTGGAGTTCGACCTCCAGCCGTTGGCTTTCCAGTGCACTCAGTTGGGTTTCCAGTTCTGCCGCCTTGGTGGTGGGATCGACTAGGGCATACTGTTGCCGCAGGTTTTGCAGCGTCGCCTGTAACCGATTCACCCGTGCCTGCATCAGTGGGATCTGGGCTTCCACAAACTGAATGCCCTGGCTCAGGGATGTTTGCCGTTCGAGCAAACTATGGCGGAGGTATCCTTGGGCCAACTGATCCAGCACCGCCTTAATTTGCTGTGGGTCCGGATGGCGATAGCGGATTTCCAGGATCTTGGTTTCCTGAAGCCGAACAATATTCAACCGTTGGCTGAGCGTCTCATAGGTCACCTGGGGATATTGGGCTTGAATTGTTTGTAGGATGGGACCCAAGAGTTCCGGGCTACGCAATACCTGAATCTGGGTTTCGTAGTCCAGACGATCGCGCCCCCAACCCTCACCCTGCCCAGTAGCACTAAGCACCTGGGGCAACGGGTCCTGATTAGTGACCGGTTCAACCAACAGGCGAAACTGCCCCTCATACTGGGGCACAACCTGGGCACCCCGATACCAAATCACCGCACTGACACAGGCAGCCACGCTCACGAACAACAACATCCGCCGTTGCAGTACCTGCAAAATTTGCTTGAGATCAGCCTCATTCGCGATCGGCTGGCCTGTTGGTCCTACTGCCCCAGGTGGCGGCCAAGCTGGTAGGGAATGGTGCATACCGTTTTTTTCTGGCAAGGAAGGGTTGGAGGAGGTCATGGGGACTGGGGATTTTAGATTTTAGATTTTCGGATTTTTGGATTTTTGGATTTTTGGATTTTTGGATTTTTGGATTTTTGAATGGTCATCTCACGCCAACGCCTGACCTATCGTCTACTCCCCTATTTCATGACTTGCCTGGTTGTCTCAGAATAGTCGCAGTAAATTGAGGAGGAAGAGGGTGGGGGCCGTGATTTGGCTAATGGTGTCAGTTGTCTGGGCAAAGTTCGATCGCGCCACTAGCACCACATCATTGGGTTGCAGGATCGGATTAGTGGCTTCGTTTACCCCCTCGGCCAGATCGACGGCGATCGTGCGCCGCTGCACCGTTCCATTCGGCTGAAGCCGAATTAATTCCACGGCCTGACGGTTGGCTCGCCCGTTGACAAAGCCACCCGCACTCAGCACCGCCTGGTTGAGGGGAGTATTGGGTGTGATTTCCACCACCCCCGGTCGCACAACCTCGCCGATCACGTTGACGCGAATTGTAGCGGGGGCAAAGTTTGCTTCGGCCAATTGCGATCGCTGTGCCGGACTCAGGGCCAAGGCGGGGGCAATGCGAATCATGTCGCCATCCCGCAGGGTAATGTCTTGGGCTAGATGACTGGATTGCACCAACTCCCAGAGGTTGACTTCGATGACCTGCTCTAACCCATTGGCCTGGGGGCGTCGAATTTCTACCCGCCGCAAGTCGGCAGCTTGGGTGATGCCTTCGGCCTGTTGGATGGCCTGGGTGAGCGTTGGGAAGGCTCCCGTCTCAGTGGGCTTGAACTGGTAGCTACCAGGACGGTTCACTTCACCGCTCAGGGCTACGGTCACCGGGCGGGCCTGCTCTAGCACTAGGGTTGTCAACGGCTCTACAAAAAACTGACGATAGCGATCGCGAATCAGGGCACTGGCCTGATCCAGGGTGAGACCTGTCACGGCGATCCGACCAACGCGGGGCAAACTTAGGGTGCCATCCACCATCACCTGATAGGACTTGCTATATTTGGGCACGTTGAAAATATCCACAAACAGGCGATCGCCGGGTCCCAAGGTGTAATCTGGGGCGTGGCTAGGGGGGAGAGATTGGGCGATGAGACCAGTCGGGGAGGGAGAAGCAGAAGGGGCAAGGGAAGTGCTGACCCTATTCTCAGCGACGATCGGCGAAGCATCGGTAACCAGTGTAGGCTCTGGGGGCGGGACGGGGATGTCGATGGCGGATTCGATTCGCGGAGCGATCCCTGCGGGAATCGAGGTGAATTCGATCGGGCGTTCGTGTGGTATCTCCTCTAGAGAATGGTGTTGCGTTGCCGTTGAGACATCGCGCCGTGACGCGGTTGATGAGGGATCGGCTAATGCCTCCCTAAACGCTGTCACTGCTTGAAGGGGAGCCAATTGCAGAGCCGACCCTGGCTCTGGATGTGGGAGGGTGGCAACGAGAATGCCGGGGTGATTAGGATTGGCCCTAGGGGTTGGGGATGCGGCTAGGACTTCGCCGTGAACCCTCAGCGGAGCGGTTTCCGGCGGCACAACCTCTGGGTTGGTAACCGCAGCTACTCGCTTACTGGCGACTTCAGCCGTAATCATCGCCTCTAGCGGGCTATCGCTGAGGGCCTGGACGGAGGCGTGGATCAGGGCAGGGTCTAGGGAAACCGGGGCTGGTGATGGCAGGGGTGACTGGTTAATGATCTCTGATAAGGAGGGCAATGGAGGAAGGTCGGGGATGGGGTAGGGTTCGTTGCTTGCCAACCATAAGGTTTCAGCATCCACTCTCGCTCCTTCTGGCGGGGCGATTTCCGGGGGTGTGATTGCGGTTGTAGTGCCTGTGGGGGTTGCCGTCAGGTTGGCAGGATGGGGAGGGCGAGGGTGGGCAGTGGGCAGTAGGGCTGCGTCGTTGTCATGGGTGAGTTGGGTGCCCTGGGGCAGGGGCGCTGGGTCGCGTAACAGGTGACTACCTGAAAAGCTGGCAACGGATAGGGCAGCCATCGGGGCAAAATATCGCAGAAAGTCTTGCATCTCCATAGCGCACCAACTCATGAACAATCTTTTGAATCATCTTGGGGCGGGTTGGACGATTCCCCTTTGGGGACGCGGAGCGATCGCCAACGGACGGATTGCCATTCCACCGGAAGGGAGGGTCCCTGGGGATACTCTTCCAGCCCACGGTTGCCCCCAAGGGCAGTGGTCAATTCAGCGTTCGTTTGATCACCCTGTTTGCGTGGCGTCACCGCAGGCAAGTCAGTTTCCGATACTGGCTGGGTTTTACCCGCAACGCGATGCAGTAGGCGGTAGTAATCTTGGGCAATGTGTTTTGGGGAGAAATGGGTTTCCAGGTATTGACGCCCCGATCGTCCTAAACGGGCTGCCAGGTTCGGATCACCGTTTAACTGGCGAATAAAATTGGCTAACCCTTGACTATCCCCATGCCGAAATGTCTGACCACACTTTGCCTGATGAAGCAGGGGCTTGAGATAGGAATGACTTTCGCAAATAGCCGCGATCGGCCTACCCACCGCTAGGGCTGAATACAGCTTACTCGGAGCAACTAATCCCTCCATATGTGGCCCAATACTCACGATCGACAAATCACAGGCCGTTAGGGAATAGGGCAAAACTGACTTATCTTGATACGGCAAAAAGAGGACCTGCTCTAACTGCCAATCCCTAGCCCGCTGACGACAGGTTTGGTATTGGGTGCCACCGCCAATAAAGACAAACTTAATCGGCTCTTGTTGCAGTAATTTTGCGGCATCTAGCAGAGTATCTAAATCATGACAACGCCCCGTATTACCGGAGTAAAGTACCACAAAGTAGTCAACTAGATCGTGAGCTTGGGCAAACCAGTTAGCCTGTTTCGGGATCGGCTTAATCAAATCGGGATCAGCCCAATTATGAATAACACTGATTTTAGACGTTAATTCGGGATGCTTGTCCGTTAAGCGTTGCTTCATAGTCTCGCTGAGAACCACGATCGCCTCGGCCCGCTGCCAAATGCGTTTGTTCAATCCGTGCCAAAACTGAATGATCCAATGTGATTCTGGAATAACACCTAGGGTTATAATAATTTCAGGGTAGAGATCATAAAGTAGACAAACATAGGGCAAACCGCATAGGTGGTGAATCCCATACCCTAAAACCTGAAGAAAAGGGGGAGCCGTTGTTAATAGTAACACGTGAGTCTGGGAAGCATGGCGGAGTAAATGTAAGGTCGATCGCATACAAAAAAGTAGGCCACTCAATGCCTGACCGCGAATACGGTGAGACCAAAGATAAATACTTCGAGTACGACGAACGTTTACCCGATCGCGTGTTTCGGCTTGGGGAGCGATATGATTCTGCAACGCGTACCCTGGTTGCCCAGTAAAAATTTGTACATCAATCCCTTGTTGACTGAGGTGGTGGGCTAACTCTTCAATCAGTTGTCCGGTGGGGGCATAATCCGGTGGGAAAAATTGGGTCACAATTAATAACCTGATCGAGGCTATCTGACGAGGACCCTGGCCCCCCTCTGTGACCCGCGTATCAAAGCCAATACTCATAGCGTTATCGAGAATAACGGGAACGCTCTCCCACCGCTGGCGGGAAAGGCAGAGCAGAGGCAACCTTCTTTACGATTTACACGCGTTCCAGTCGGGATCAGGACAAGTTCCTTAACTTGGGTTAGTCTGGGGTTTAGGGGATACCAGGACTCGATGCCCATTGCCCCACGCCGCCGGGCTTTATATGCGGATGCTCACAGGGAAGCGCTACCCAGTATCGATGTGGGAGGCTAGACAGCCCGGGGCGAGAAACCGAGTGTACGTTGTTACTTTTCTAACTTCAGATATCGATGTTATACTCAGGAAAGCCAATCACCTTGATCACTGGGATACATTTCAATAAAGACGCTTTCGGTGACTCATCTGCTCGTCACGTCTAGCCAGTGGGTTGGCCAGATTTCAGGATTCAGCGTGTCACCTACCCCCGATCGCCCATGAATACCTCTGCCCTAATGATTGCGGGTCTTTTACTGACGGGTGTCGTTTACATCGCCTACGACGAAACTGTCACCCCAAGCCAGCAGACAAACCAGTGTATCGATCACTCTGCGGTATCCTTGGATACAACAGATCCCTACTCGGATGCCACGAGCAGTGATCCGGATTCTCTGCCCGATTGCAGCACGATCTCGGAAGAGGCTGTCTTATCGGAACCGGATGCCAACCCTACACGCGTTGAATCCAGCCACCCAAGGTCCCCGAAAACAGTGGCCAGATCCTCACCCCGCTCGTTCATGGGTAGCGATGTCAATAATGCATCACGCGCCCTTCCCGGCTCACCTGCGGCTGACGATGCTCCCACCGCTACGACAACCCAGCGCAACTGTTTATTTGACAATTGCAATTAAGTCGTCCGTGAAGTTGCGGCAATTTCCCCCGTCACTGCGTGAGTTACCGCTCCCAGGGGCATCACAGGGGGGTGTCCCCAGGCCCTACCAATAGCGGTTAAATTCCGGTTGCATCCCCTCCGGTGCAGCCACCATTGCCATCGTGGCCAACGGCTGAGCGTACTGTGGGGTGGCTATGGGCATCGTGTTTGCGTCGGGTTGTCGCTGGCGCAGTCGGTGGGGGATTGGGGGCGATGGGATGGTAAAGCGGTTAGACAATGCCACATCCGTCATCGGGGCAAAGGTCGGCGATCGCAAATCGAACGTGACGGCAGCAGCGTCCTGTAACCAATAGCCGCCGGAGAAACTGGCCAAGGAGAACGCCGCTACGGGCGGTGCATATTTCCCAGCCGCTTGAATAGCCAGGTCCCACCCCCGCTGACACGACTGTAACCACGCTTCGCTGGCCGCGAGCCAATCGCTGTTCACGCTGCTCGGTGAGGCGGTTGGCCATGCATAGCCGTCGGGCGATACGGTGATGAGGGCGGGGGCGGGGTCAGCCCAGTGTTGAATGACGCGGACGGCATCAGCCCAGTCGAGGGATGGGTTGCTCATGGCTGGTGTATGCGATCAAAGACACGCCTACCTGTCCCTTCCATGTTCAACGCAGGTCATCAGGAAATTGTCAGGGGATACCCCAACATTTCGGTCTTTGCTGCCATGCTGCCCTCATCCCTTGAGCTGCAAGAGGCCCTTCTCCTTAGCTTTGGGATCAAACCGCAATGACACCTGCACCCCACGGGATGCTAGTGATGCCAATACCTCCGTTTCCACTCGCCGCGCCACGGCCTTCAGTAATTTGCTCCGCTCTAATTCTTCGGCTTGGGCGTATTGCTGCTGCTCTGCGGGCGTGAGATAGGGTTTGATATCGATCGCAGGTGCCCACTGGGCCGCTTCGGCACCATTGCCGGGTGGCGTGCTGCCATGCTCGCGAATCCAGGCCGCTTGGATGGCCTCCAGGTGCGATCGCTGGGGACGGGCGATCGCGTGCCACTTCACGCCATAGCATTGGTGGGGTTGCCGCACCAGATGTTGCTTCAAACTCAGGGCGACATCACGGGAATAGCCCACGAACTGTAGGGTTTGGGCCTGATCAAAAATGGCATACACCCCAATCACCCCAGGGCCAAGGTCCGGCAGTTGGCCGCTGTCATCCAGATAGGGAACCAGGGGCAGGCTTGCCAGGGGGGGAATATCCGTTGCCGCAGAATCGGTCATCACTCAGTCAATGCCAGCGATCGCCGCTTCCATCCTGACACAGGATCGCCCCGCGACGACGATCGGCTTGCGGTTCCCCGGTTCCCACCTCAAAAAAAATAGGGGTCACTGCCCCTATGGTTACGTTCATGGCTCAGGTCCTCCCGCGTAGCGCTGGACACCCCTGGTCCCGGCGATAAATTCAGCCCCTCAGAGGCGTAGAGACTACTGGGAAGTTCCTCCCGTAACAGTTGGGTATGGGCAACCCGTTGCTCTTGCATAATTTGTTGGTAGCGATAGGCTACCGGTCTTGTCCAGCAAGACACCAGGTGCACCGCCCCAGGATCGATCGGCTGAGAAAATGTCAAAATCTCATCTCCCTTTGGTTTGGACTGTTGAGCGACACCACAAGTCGTTACCGGTTTCGTGAGAATATGTTTAGTGTATCAATAAACGAGAACCTGCTAGGGGTAATTTTTAGAATTATTTCCGGCAGCGAGGACACCTTAACCCACTTAATTGAAGCTTAATCAATGACTATGCTCCCCTTAATCTTGAGGGGGTTCAAGAATCGCCGGATCTTCCAGGGGGAATAGGCTATCCTCCGCCAACGGACGCACGATCGCCGGGGCATTGGTGAGATCTTGCCGGAGGAAAATGGCCTCTAAACTTTCCTTCAAGGTTGCCGCCATCACAATACGATCCTCATAGGCAACGATCACGCGCGCCAAGGTTGGCAAGCTATTGCGTTCCGCCTCTAGATAGAGTGGTTCCACATAAAGCAAGGATTGCTCGATCGGGATCACTAATAAATTCCCCTGGATCACCCGCGACCCCCGCCGGTTCCACAGGGAAATCTGTTGGGAAATGATCGGGTCCTGGTTAATGCGGGCCTCAATTTGCTCTGGCCCATAGATCAGGCGCTCCTTTGGAAATTGATAGAGTAATCGTTTTCCATAGTTATTGCCGTCCGATCGTCCCGCAAACCAGGCAATCAAATTATTGCGCCCGATCGGTGTAAAGGGATGCAGTAGAATAAACTCCTCCGAGGCTTCCTGGGGAATTTTCATGATCAGGTAATAGGGAGCTACGGGTTGGGTTTCATCGCCATAGATTTCACTGGGTACCCGCCATTGATCCTCCCGGTTATAAAATACCTGGGCATCCCGCATGTGGTAAGACAGTAACCGCTCCGACTGAATATTAAACAGATCGATCGGGTAGCGAATATGGTTCATTAGGGTAGCGGGTAACACCGTGAGTGGCTGGAAAAAACCGGGGAAAGTTTCATTCCAAGCTTGGATCAAGGGATCGGTGTCATCAGCCACATAAAAGTAAACGGAGCCGTTGTAGGCATCGACCACAATCTTGACCGAATTGCGAATGTAATTGAAGGGCTGCGTCCCCGGATCGGAATAGGGATACCGATTAGAAACCGTATAGGCATCAATTACCCAGTACAAATAATTCTCGTCCGCAATGGGATGTTGTTGCCAAACGGCGGCTTGGGGATTCTGGGCCGGGAGATGCAAATCGGCATCGGCCACCACCAGGTAGGGATCGCGATCTAGTTGCAAAAAGGGCGCCAGGGTTTTCACCCGCTTTTGGATATTGCGCCGAAACAGCACCCGCGTATCGGCAGTGAAGTTGCGCGTAAACAGCATTTGCCAGTCACGCAGATAGGCTGAGAACAGTAGCCGCCGCCACGGTGCCCCGATCGCGACCCCGCCCCGTCCCCCATAGCTGGTGTACACATTGTCATCGCCACTGGGGTAGTCAAACTCCTGCATCCGAGTGCCGGTCATGACATAGGTATCGGTCAATTCACCATAGTAGATACGCGGCTGGCCAATGGGAATACTGGCGCGAATTTCCGGGCCGGACACTTGCAGGGCACCATTCCCCTCCACCGTCGGATCACTGCCAATATCCCGCACAAAGTAGAAGGGTAACCCAGCCTGCCCCACCGTATTCACCGGACTCAGGGTAAAGCCATAGCCGTGGGTATAGACCAGGTGCTCATTCACCCAGGTTTGGGCCTGGGAAGGCACACTGCTGTAATCCAACTCACGGGCGGCAATCAGGACTTGCTGAAGTTCATCGCGACCGTCCGGCTGGCGAATCTGGTAGCGATCGATGTCGGCATCATAAAACCGGTAGTAGAGGCGAATCTGCTGAAGTTGGCGGTTGGTTTGCAGCAGGGGCCGTTCATCCCAAAGACGAATGTTGCGAATCGTCGCATCGTTTTTGAGCAAATCCTGAAGCGTGAGTCTTCCCTCCGGGGAGAAGGTCCGAATTTCGCTCTCCTTGAGGCCAAACCCCTGGCGGGTAAACTCCAGACTGCGCAAAATATACGGTTCCTCCCGTGCCAATTCATTCGGCTGCACGTCAAATCGTTGGACCAGGGCCGGTACTCCGTACCCCAGGCCACTGGCGAGGACGAGATAGATCAGTATTCCATAGGCCAGGACTGCCACCGGTTGCCACGGCCAGCGTCGGTGTGGTTGTGCCGATCGCCGCCTTGGTGGTGAAAATTGCAATAATTTGGGCAGGGTGGGGAGACGATGAACCGCCAAAGCTTCCCACAGCAGCACCAGGGCCAATAGCCCTGTCCCCAAGCTCAGGGCCGTGTTGATCGGCAGTTGCACCGTAATGTCCGTATAGCTGGCCCCATAGGTGACGCCGCGATCGGAAAAGAGCAGTTCGTAGCGGGACAGCCAATGGCTAATGGCACTCATCAGAAAGAAACAGCCCCCCACGCCACACAGGTGCCGCTGCTGGGCCGGGGTGAAGCCCACAAACCGTCCCCGACTGAGGCTATCCCCCGATAGCACATAGATCAGAAAAACGGCGAGGAGGGCATACAGGCTGAGGCCCAATACCCAAAAGGTCAACAGTTCCCACAGGGGCAGCCGAAAGACATAGGTCCCCATATCTAGCTGGAAGAGGGGATCAACTTGCCCAAAGGATTTGGCATGGAAGTAGAGAAGGACATGGGTCCAATCCCCCGCGAGGGTTGTACCAAAGCACAGAGCCAGGAGAACCGCGATCGCGATCAGGGTTGCCAAGGGAGCTGCTAGCAGGGCAACGAAGCCAGCAACGGCCAGCAGCAGGTGCCACGGTTGCAGGACCCAGGTTTGGACCAATAGGGCCAGGTTTTGGAGGGTGAGGGCGCGGGGCAGGGTGGGGGTATGGCTGGTCAGTTGCTTTTCGGGATACCAGTAGGCAGTGGCTTCTTGGCCATAGTGCATCAGGAGCAGCGCCAGCAGTCCGGCCATCAGGGTAACCGTCAGTAGGAGGAGCCACAGGGGCAGCGCTCCCGGCCATTGTGGGTCTGGTTGGGGATGGCGAGGATGGCGCAGTTGATGGGCTAGGCGCAGATTGAAGCCCCAAAATAGGGCGGTGCCGCCGAGGGTAATCACCCAGAGGGCCAAGTAGGTACTTAACCGCACCCCAAAAGCCCCCAAATAGCCGAGGGTCTGGAACCACAACCCTTCGACGATAAGGGTACTGGTTAGGCCCATTACCAATAGGCCCGCTATCAACCCCAGAATTAAATGCCATCGCCTGTTCAAGATCATTATTCCCCCTAGCAGCGTTCGCGCAGCGTCTCCGCAGGAGAATCGCTGCCTGCTTAACCCGCTCCTGCAATCGACAGCGATCGCCGGTGTGAGTCACCGGGTCTTAAAGTCGCGATAAGAGTTCTTGTTTTTTGGTTTGGAATTCCTCCTCGGTGAGAATGCCTTGTTCCTTCAATTTGCCTAGTTTTTCCAGGGTTTGGTAGACATCGGCGGCTTCTGCTTGTTTCTCGGTTTCCAGGTCAGAGACGTAGGTTTTTCCCCGTTCAAAGGCCACATCGTAGGCTCGTTTGAGTTGATCCTCGACAAAATCACTCAGGGTTCCCGCATTGGCGAAATGGTTAATGGCTACCTGTCCAACCGCATAGGTAGAAGCCCCTGAGGCCACGGACATGGAGAGGCCCCCCAGGATGGTCCCCACACCGGGGATGGCTTTAATAAAGCTGGCTCCTAAGCGGGCAACGGTCGTCCCCGTGAGGGCCGAGACGAAGGTTTTCCCCTTGCTGCGGCTATAGTCCACGCCGTAGAGTTCGGCTAGCTGTTGGAGCATTTCCAGTTGCACAGCGGTGACCGCCGCAAAGTCCACCAGGGGAATGGGAATCAAACCGCCGCCCATTGCCCACAGGACATGGGAGCGAATAATGGCATCGGCCTGGGTCCGGATCGTCATGGGGGCTGCTCTCTGCTGTTTGCAATTGGGGAATGGGTTCAGGTCGCCGCGAGCGCGAATCCTAACGACGATTCTCCTGCGGAGACGCTGCGCGAACGGCCAACGGGTACCGCCTCTAGGCTAACAAATTTGCGCGATACCCCTCGCCTAACCCTATCCCCGGCGATCGCGGATTCTGAACGCCTTCTATGCCCCTGGTCGTTAAAATAGATAGGGTGAAAACAGTAGATCGACAAGAAAATTCTACAACGCTTCTAGTGCGGGCTTTAGCCTGAAACGACTGAAGTCGTTACTACTACAACGCTTGTAGTGTGGGCTTTAGCCTGAAACGACTACAACGCTTCTAGTGCGGGCTTTGGCCTGCAACGACTGAAGTCGTTACTACTACAACGCTTGCTTGTAGTCCGATCACCCCCGCCCCTTCCCCCCACCGGGTTAGTGCCATGACCATTACCCAGACTGTCGCCGCTGATCCCCTCCTGCCAACGGCTTTACCCGACCATACCCAGCTACCGGAGTCGGACGGTACCTTTGTGAAAAATTTTCAAGAGCATCCCCAGAGCTTACTATTGACCGATTCGCTGACCCCCACCTTGCAACATCTGCATCCGGACGGGCAATACTGCATTGGTCAAGACTGTGGGATTTATTGGCGCTTAACCGATCCCCCCGAAAAAGGAGCCGTAGCCCCGGACTGGTTCTATGTGCCCCAGGTGCCGCCGTCCCTCAATGGCCAACTGCGCCGTTCCTATGTGATGTGGCAAGAAATTGTGGCCCCGCTCATTGTCTTGGAGTTTGTCTCTGGCGATGGGGAGGCGGAACGGGATGCTACGCCCTATGACGGTAAGTTTTGGGTCTATGAGCAAGCAATTCGGGTGCCATTCTATGGGATTTACGAGGTAGAAAAGGCGAGTGTCACGGTTTATCATTTGATTGATGGTTGCTATCAACGGCTAACCGCCAACGACCGTGGTCACTATGCCATTCCCCCCTTGGGTGTGGAATTAGGCATTTGGCAGGGTCAATATCAAAATGTGACCCTACCCTGGTTACGGTGGTGGGATGAACAGGGAAATTTACTGTTAACGGGCCGGGAACAGGTTGACCAGGAACACCAACGGGCTGAACAGGCGGAGGCCTTATTACGTCAGGAGCGATCGCGGGCGGAACAATTGGCGGAACAACTGCGATCGCTGGGGATTGATCCCGATGCGGCTAAGTAGCTAGGCCGGACCAATTACAAAAAAATAGAGGGGTAGACAGGAGACCCAGCCATGCCCGCCTCCTTACGCATTCAATGGGGTCAGAAAAGCTGTAAACAGTAAAAAGAGTGAGGCTAATCATACCCCACTCTTGAGTCGCTAATATTCAGGTTGATTCGGATCGGAAAAGTTAGGCAGCATCGTCGTGGGAGAAGCGGTTATAGAGAAAATCGAGGGCATGGTTACGCAATTTGTAGTATTCCGGATCTTCCATGATGTTGTCGCGGTTACGGGGCCGCGCAAAGGGAATGGTGAGGATTTCGCCGATCGTGGCAGCGGGACCATTGGTCATCATCACCAGGCGATCGGCGAGGAAGAGGGCCTCATCAATATCGTGGGTAATCATCAACACAGTACAGCGATGCTCATTCCAAATGGTGAGCAATTCCTCCTGGAGTTCTTCCTTCGTAATGGCATCCAATGCGCCGAAGGGTTCATCCAGGATCAGGACTTGGGGCCGGATGGCCAAGGCGCGGGCGATCGACACCCGTTGCTTCATCCCCCCGGAAATTTGTCCCGGCTTTTTATCTGCTGCTTCCGATAGCCCCACCATTGCCAGGTGTTCCCGCACGATCGCCCGTTTTTCGCCTTGGGGTTTGTTGGGAAACACGGCATCAACGGCCAGATAGACATTCTCAAACACCGTTTGCCAGGGGAGGAGGGCATAGTTTTGGAACACCACCATGCGATCGGGGCCGGGTTCGGTGATGGGCTGCGATCGTAGGCGCACGGAGCCATCACTAGGGGTTTGGAAACCGGACACCATGCTCAGCAGCGTGGATTTGCCGCAACCGGAGTGACCAATCACGCAGATGAACTCACCTTCTTCAATGGTTAAATTCACATCCTGCAACACGGTATAGGGACCGCTTTTAGTGGGATAGACCTTGGAAACGTCTTCAAAGATCAGAAACGGGTCTTGGGGTGCTTTTAAGTTAAGAGCCATACGGGAATGGGGGTGTTTAGTGGTGGTCATGGCGTGAGATATCCTCGACGAACAAGAGTGGGATGAGGCTCTCTGGCCTGTTAGTGAGATGTCTTGTGGCATGAGGCCCCCTGGCCTGTTAGTGAAATAGCTTGTGGGATGAAATAGCTTGTGGGATGAGGTCCTCTGGCTTTGAGTGGCAGGCGGGACGCCTACCCCACAAGAGAGGTCTTTGACCTTCAGCGGCAGGTGGGAGGCCTACCCCACAAGCAAGATCTTTGGCCTTCAGTAGCAGGCGGGAGGCCTATCCCACAAGTAACAAGCCTTAAGCCGCAGTTACCTGACTGGCTGCACGGCTGCGTTCATCCGCGATCACAACTTCAGCCACACTGAAATCGCGCTTTACGGTCAGATGGTTCAGGTAGGCAATCGGGTCGTCCGTGTTGAAGGACGTGCCATCGAACAATTCGATCGCGCCACGGGTGTACTTCATATCCAGCAGGCCCAACTCGCGGGCGGCGGTGCTGAAGACGGTGACGCGGCAGATCCGCTCCAGGATTTCCAACCAGTTACGAGGAAATGGCGTATGGCCCCAACGCGCTAATTGGGTCATGATCCATAGGTGCTCCGTTCGACTGGGGCGGTTGAGACCATCGCCAAAGAACAAATGGTGGGCATACTGCCGCAGGTGGTTGGTCAGATCACAAATCGCTGGGTTGGGATCACCGAGGTGGATATATTGGACATCGGTGCCAATGTAGTCACGGCGAGCGAGGATCTGGCGCACTTCCAACTCGTTGTTGGGATCGGCGCAGTAGCGGCAGGCATCGAGCAGGGCCTTGACGAGGGCAATGTGGGTATTGGGGTAGGCATTGGCCCAATCTTCCCGCACGCCCAAGACCTTGCCAGGGTGCCCGTTCCAAATTTCGAGATCGGTCGCGATCGTAAACCCGATTTCCTCGGACGCTGCCCGCAGGTTCCAGGGTTCACCAACGCAGTAGCCATCGATGCTACCCGCTTGCAGATCGACCAGCATTTGGGCCGGGGGAATCGTTTGCAAGGTTACATCCAGGTCAGGATCAATGCCCCCCGCCGCGAGCCAGTAGCGCAGGAGGAGATTATGCATCGAGGCTGGGTGCACCACACCGAGGGTATGGCGACGATCGCGGGTTTTCAATAAATACTGCTTAAACCCAGCCAGGTCATAGACGCCTTCATCATAAAAGCGCTTGTCGAGGGTAATGGCATTGCCGTTGCGGGTCATGGTCAGAGCCGTCACCACCGGGAGTGGCTGATCATTGTCGCCCCCTAGGGTGAGCCACAGGGGCATCCCGGCGGGCATTTGGGCCGCATCCAGGAAGCCGCCCCGCAGACCGTCGGAAATCCCCCGCCAACTGGTTTCGCGCACCAGATGGACATCATCCAGCCCATGTTTGACAAAGAAGCCCTTTTCCTGGGCGATCGCCAGGGGAGCGCAGGCAGTCAGGGGCACAAAGCCAAGGTCGAGGTTGACTTTTTCCAGGCCATGACGGGCGATCGTTTGCACCTTGCGGGCACGCAGCTTTTTGATCCGTTTCTGCTGGTTGAGGAAATAGATCATTTCCGATCGCAGGCTGTAGTAGCTGGGATGTTCCACCACCTCCATGCGCTTGCGGGGGCGGGGAATATCGACTTCCAAAATTTGCCCGATCTTGGCTCCGGGGCCATTGGTGAGCATGACGATGCGATCGGACAGCAACACGGCTTCATCGACATCATGGGTGACCATCACCGCCGTCACTTCATGCTCATCGCAGATCCGCATCAATTGCTCTTGCAAATTGCCACGGGTGAGGGCATCCAGGGCGCCGAAGGGTTCATCCAGCAGCAACAGCTTGGGCCGAATCGCGAGGGCACGGGCGATCGCCACCCGTTGTTTCATCCCGCCGGAGAGATGGACCGGCAACTTATCCGCCGCATGGCTCAGACCCACCAAGTTAATGTGTTCTTCCACGATCGCCTTACGTTCCGCCTTAGGGCGATCGGCCATCACCGCATCGACGGCGAGGGCAATGTTTTCGCGCACGGTACACCAGGGCAGGAGGGAGTAGTTTTGGAACACCACCATGCGATCGGGACCGGGGCCTTTAATCCGTTGCCCTTCTAGAGTGATCACCCCGGAACTGGGGAGGGATAACCCGGCAATCATGTTGAGGAGGGTGGATTTGCCACAGCCGGAGTGGCCAATGAAGGAGACAAATTCGCCTTTCTTGATTTGGAGATCAATACCCTTGAGGGCAACGTATTCGCTGTCATCGGCCAGAGGGAAAACCTTATCGACTTGATCGACGGCAACAAAAACACTCATAGCTCATGTCCTGCCTAAATTTGTAATGTCTTGGGGCTTAGCCCCCCTCACTCTTTGGGAGAGGGGCTGGGGTAAGGGAATTTGGAATTTATTTTTCGGGGACGATCAAGCGCTGGATGTAGGCAACCCCGCGATCGAGGAGTAACCCCACAGCACCGATATAAATGACAGCCAGAATGATTTCACTGACGTAGTTTTGCTGATAGGCATCCCAGATAAAGAAGCCAATTCCGACAATCCCGGACATCACAATTTCGGCAGCAATAATCGCTAACCAAGCTAGACCGATCGCAATCCGTAGGCCGGTGAAAATGTAGGGTAGGGCCGAGGGGAACAGGATTTTGAGGTAGTAATCCTTACGGGACAGACGCAACACCCGTGCCACGTTATTAAAGTCCTCGGGAATTTGGCGCACCCCTTCCGTGGTGTTGATCAAAATCGGCCAAACGGAGGTAATGAAGATCACAAAAATCGCAGCGGCCTGGTTTTGTTGCAGGGCCACGAGGGCAATGGGTACCCAGGCCAGCGGGGCCACCATGCGCAGGAATTGGAAAATCGGATCAAGCGACTTGTGGAGGATTTTGTTAGTTCCCACGAGGACACCTAATGAAATCCCCACGATCGCGGCAAGGGTATAGCCCTGGGCCACCCGGCCTAAACTGGCCAAGGTTTGCCAGAATAGGCCCTTATTCAGACCGCCCAAATCGTAGAAAGGATAGAGCAGTAATTCACGGGTGCGTTGATCGGTCCAGAGGCTGAGGGGACCCGGTAGGCGAGTGAGACCCGACCAAGAAACAATTTGCCAAACGGTCAAGAACCCTAATATGCCAATCAGGGGCGGCATAATGTCTCCACGCCATTTCTCCCAAAAGGTTTGTAAAGAAGCGGGTAGGCCATTATTGGCGGCACGTTTGCGACTGCGGGCATGGCTAACCATGATGAAGGTCCTCCAAAATTAAGTGCGATGATGAGAAGGAAGAGGGAAGTGGCGAAAGGAAGGGTGAAGGGTTAGGCGGGGTGGGGTTTAGACGCGTTTGATCTTGAGGCTGTCGAGGTAGGCTTTGGGATTGGCGGGGTCAAATTGGGTACCGTCGAAGAAGGTTTCCACGCCACGGGAGGTCTCGGTGGGAATGTCTGCGGTGAAGCCTGCTTCCTGGGCGGCTTCGCGCCAGAGGTCCTCACGGTTGATGGTATCGATGAGACCCTTCAGGCGATCGAGGTCGTCCGGCTTCCAACCGTGGAAACCCCAACGGACACTTTCGGTTAGGAACCAGAGGTCGTGGCTCTTGTAGGGATAGGAAACGCTGCCGATACCATCCTTCCAGTAGAGGGGACCCTTTTTGAAGTCATCGATCGCGGGTTTGCCGTCGCCCATGTTGTACTTGCCAGCAAAGGGCGCTTCGAGAATCGGTGCGGGAATGTTGAAGAAATTGCGTCCGGAGAGAATTTGGACCAATTCGGCCCGGTTGGCGGGGTCGTCGCACCACTGCTGAGCTTCCATCACACCCTTGAGCAGGGCCTTAGTAGCTTTGGGGTTTTTATCGACCCAATCAGCCCGGATCGCCAAGTATTCTTCGGGATGGAACGGCCACATTTCCGCAGTTAGGGTAGACATGAAACCAATGTCGTCGGCCACAATCCGGTAGGGCCACGGGTCACCGGTACTGAAGGCATCCATTGTGCCGTTGCGCATCCCTTGAACGGTTTCCGGCGGGGGCACCGCCAGCAGATCAATATCGTTGTCAGGATCGATGCCATTGGCAGCAAACCAGAAGCGAATCCAGAAGTCCTGGTTGACGTTGGGGAAGGTGTGGGCGGCCTTGAACTTGCGACCTTCAGCGGCGGCGAAGTTCTTGATGACATCCGGATCGGCAATTTTGAGGCCAATACCCTTGCCCGCGTTTTTGCCAGAAATGGCGATGCCGTTCCCCTGGGTGACCAGTTGTACCAACACGTACATGGGAACCTTGTTGCCATTGGTGATAATGCCCTCGCTAATTAGGTAGGGCATGGGCATTTGCCATTGACCGCCATCAATGCCCCCGCCTGCCGAGCCGATCGTGACGTTATCCCGTGCCGAGGCCCAGTTGGCCTGCTTGGAGACTTCCACACCCGTCATACCGTACTTGGCAAAGAACCCCTTTTCCTGGGCAATGATTAGCGGGGCAGATTCCACAATCGGGATGTACCCTAGCTTGATCTGGGTGGTTTCCGGCGCGTCACCTGCCGCCGCTGGTGTCGGCGAAGCCGCCGGGCTGGTGGGCGAGGCACCCGTCGGGGTCTGCGAGGGGGGATTGCCCACACACCCCTTCAACAAAATCGAACCGGCGGCAGAAATACCCGCCGTCACCAAAAACTTCCGTCGTGAAAAATTGGCCATAAAACCTCCTAGCAGACTCCCGCGATCGCAGGCTCACTGCCACTAAACGTCAATAATGTTGCCAGTCAGAAAGTTGCAAACAAGGCGGAGAGGAAGGGGCAGAAATCTGCCCCAGCTTCGCACTTAGCAGTCGCTCCTACCTGAGATCGGTAGTGACGTAGGGGCAAGGGCTTGGCCCCCCCTACCAGCGCAACTACCGATTCATAGGTTGACTTATGTCTATTAAGACCGAACTTGTCATGGACTTAAGTCTATATCAAAAACCTTGGAAATGTTCCCCCCAAAACAGCCAATTCTGAACGAATTGTTAAATTGAGACTATAAGTCAAGCTTTTATTTAGAAATATTACAATAGAATTTACTAATGTAAATATCCAAATCAGAGAAGAGTCAATCTCTGGCGACGAGTGGGGTCTGGAGGGTTTGCCGCAGGGTATTCGGGAAACCGGTTTGCAGGATCAGTCGATTGAAAAGAAAATTGCGGGGTGGGCATCCTGCCCGCCCCTGAGACAGCGGAGTTCTCGATGATCCAGTTCGTGGGCGCGGTCATGCACAAGCTGCTCCGGGTCGTTGATGCCGTCCTGAAGTCAGGCCAGCCCTTTGCCCCACCAAAATGCCTCCCACAAACCGCTTGACACCTATCCGCTAAACATCCGCCAAAACAGGATCTACCAAATCAAGCTTGATAGACCCCTAGTAGATCGACCAGAAAATTCTGCAACGCTTGTGGTGCTGGCTCTAGCCTGCAACGACTGAAGTCGTGACTACGAACGTTGCGAAACTTTATGTTTACTGTACTAGGCTAAGCGTTGGCTTAGACTCGACCGCGTAGGATCTGAGCCATTTCGTTGGGTTTCGGCGACATTTCGAGGGCGGTTTCCTCCGTGATCCGGCCCGCTTCATAGAGCTTATAAAGGGACTGGTTCATCGTACACATCCCGTCAAAGGTACAACGGGGGATAATCTGCTCGATTTCCTCCATCTCACCCCGACGGATGTAATCCTTGATGGCATCGGTGTTGATCATGATGTCGTGGAAGGCGGCCCGCTTGCCATCCGTCGTCCGACAGAGGCCCTGGGCAATCACCGCTACCAAGGATTCCGCGATCGAGACCCGCATCGGTTCCTGCTGATCGGGTTCATAGAGTTGCAAAATCCGCTCGATCGTCTTCACCGCACTATTGGTGTGGAGGGTTCCCATAACCAAGTGACCCGTTTGGGCCGCTTTCAGGGCTGTGCTCACGGTTTCAATGTCCCGCATTTCCCCTACCAGAATGATGTCGGGGTCTTCCCGCAGGGAGGCTTTCAGGGCATTTTCAAACTTCAAGGTATGAATCCCCACTTCCCGCTGTTTGATCAGGGACTTGCGACTGGTGTGAACAAATTCGATCGGGTCCTCAATACTGATGATGTTCTTGGCCATCTCATTATTGATGTAATCTACCATTGCCGCCATTGTGGTGGATTTCCCGGAACCCGTCGGCCCCGTCACGAGAATCAACCCCTTGTGGTAGTGGCAGATATCGCGGAAGACTGGGGGCAGGCCCAGTTGGTCGATCGTCAGGATTTTGACCGGGATCAACCGCAACACCATCGCGGGACCCCGTAGGGAATCGAAAATGTTAATCCGAACCCGCGCAAAGTCGTATTGGGAGGCCCCGTCAAAGTCGAGCCGCTCCCGGAAACGCTGGATTTCTTCATCAGTGAGGATTTCCTGAAGCCAGCCGAAGAAGGTGGCCTCATCGGTCACCGGATAATTCGTCGCCTCAATTTCCCCCCGGTTCCGGAAACGGGGCGTTTCACCCACCCCCAGGTGAACGTCGGAATAACCCTTATCAAAGGCTTCCCGCACCAGTTGGGCCAGGGTTGGCGCACCGCTGGCGACCTGGGGCCGCAGGATACCCGGTGGGGGCGGTGGGCCACCCACTGCACCTCGACGACCGGGCGGAGGTGGCGGAGCCGCTGGACGCGGCGGCGGCGGGGTCGCAGCCCGTGCACGGGGGCTAGCAGCGGGGGGAGGCGCACTTATCTGGGTTGGTGGTGACTCCATTGCCGGACGCGGGGGTGGCATGGCAATGGCTTCCGTGGGCATCCCCGCTGGGGGGGGCATGGGAATTGTTTCCGTAGGCTGGGCACTACCGCTGGTCACGGGCGATCGCGGCGGGGGCATAGGGGGACGGCGCGGGGGGGGCGGGGGGGGAATCGGGGGGCGTCTGGATTCGGTCATGGTGCTCTCCCTATGAGATGCGGATGATAGATGACGGCGCAAGATCCCGACAACACGACCTCGCCGGCGGAGACATGGGAACGCCCCGGCGGGGGGATGCGGGAGGGGCTAGGCAACCCGATCGCAGATGTCACACTGGCTGGGTCCCATGCCTAGTTTAACGACTGTTGGCACGACCTTCTGCTGCCTAGAGCCTGATCCCAAGGTATCCCCAAATTTCGCCGAAACCGATCGCCCGTTGTATTAAGTCTTGTGGGGGGTTGGCTCGGCACGAACGTTCCTGGGTTTGGAGTCCGGCACTCCCTGAAGGTATGACCAACGCATTACATAACGCATTACATTAGTTTAGGTTGATTTTCTGAGCCTGTCCCTTGCCTATCCATGTGTGTATTACCCTGGGTACCCGTCCCGAAGCAATTAAGCTGGCCCCTGTGATCCAGGCGTTTCAGCAGTCTCCCCATTGCCAAACCCAGGTGGTGCTGACGGGGCAACATCGGGAAATGGTGGATCAGGTGATGGCCTTGTTTAATCTGGAGGCCGATCGCGATCTGGCCATTATGCAAGTGCGGCAAAGCTTGACCGATATCACCTGCCGCAGCCTTCAGGGCTTAGAACGCCTCTTTCAGGAAAGCCAGCCCCAAGTGGTGATTGTGCAGGGGGACACGACCACGGCCTTCGCCGCTGCCCTGGCGGCGTTTTATCAGCAGATCCCGGTGGGCCATGTGGAGGCGGGGTTACGCACGGATGATCTATTTAACCCTTATCCGGAGGAAGCGAATCGGCGACTGATTTCCCAATTGGCCCAGTTCCACTTTGCCCCAACCCCAATGGCGGTGGAGAATTTGCGGCGATCGGGGGTTGTTGGCCAAATCCACCATACGGGTAATACGGTAATTGATGCCCTGCTGACAGTGGCCGATCGCCAACCGGTTTGTCCCGTTCCAGGCTTAGATTGGTCCCAGTATCGGGTGCTGCTGGCGACGGTGCATCGGCGGGAAAATTGGGGGGCACCGCTCCAGACGATCGCCCAAGGGTTTTTACAAATTCTCAATACATTTTCTGATACGGCCCTCTTGCTCCCACTTCACCGTAATCCCACCGTCCGGGAACCCCTCCAAGCCCTCTTGGGTAACCATCCACGGGTATTCCTCACCGAACCCTTGGACTACGCCGAATTAGTGGGGGCCATCCAACGCTGTTATTTATTACTGACTGATTCCGGTGGTTTGCAGGAAGAAGCGCCTAGCCTGGGGAAACCGGTATTGGTGTTGCGAGAAACGACGGAACGGCCAGAGGCGATCGCGGCAGGGACAGCGAAATTGGTGGGGACAGCAGTCGAAACAATCGCGGGAGCAGCGGGGGAATTGCTCAGTAATCCAGCAGCCTATGAAGCAATGGCGATCGCGGCAAACCCTTTTGGCGACGGTCAAGCGGCTGCCCGCATTCGCCAGATTATCGAAACGGCATTTCAAATCGCTGTACCATAGCTAAATCGCTGTACCATAGCTAATAAGTTGGCAAGGGAAGTCAGCATTGGGTTGCCGTCAAGGAAGCCGGTTATGCCAGAGATTTTTACGATCGGGCACTCGAACCATAGTGAGGCCCGTTTCTTGGAACTGTTGCAGCAACATGGCATTACAGCCCTTGCGGATGTGCGTTCCCACCCTTATAGCCGTTACCTGCCCCACTTTAACCAGGCGGCGCTCAAGCGATCGCTTCCCACTGCGGGTGTTGCTTATGTCTTTCTGGGGCAACACCTAGGGGCAAGACCGGATAATCCTGCCTGTTATGTGGAAGGTCAAGCCCGTTATGAGTTAATTGCCGCGACGACTGAGTTTAGATTAGGTTTGGAACGGTTGTATAAAGGGATCGATAACTATCGAATTGCACTCATGTGTGCAGAACAAGATCCAATTGTCTGTCATCGGGCAATCTTAGTTTGTCATCACCTAGAATATCCTGATTTACAGATCTCACACATTCTCAAGTCTGGGGAACTGGAAACTCATGATCAGTTAGAACAGCGCTTACTAAAATTGCACCACTTAGATACGGAAACAATTTGTCCACCCCAGCAACAACTTAACTTATTTGATTTAATAGAACAACAATTAGATAACGATAGACAGCCAGAAAATTTTCCACCTAAATCCTTTGAAGAATGCTTAAAAATTGCTTATCAACGACAGGCAGATAAAATTGCCTATATGGAAAAATTTCCTAATCAAGATAACCATGAAGAAAATGATGAGTACTCCGATTAACCTGTATACGATCGGCTTTACGCAGAAAACCGCTGAGCAATTTTTTGAAACACTGAAGACGGCTGGAGTCAAGCGAATTATTGATACCCGTCTGAATAATGTTTCTCAGTTAGCTGGGTTTGCCAAGCAAAAAGATTTAGTTTACTTTTTGCGAACGATCGGGCAGATTGACTATATTCATTTTCTTGATTTTGCTCCGACAAAGGAAATACTTGATGCCTACAAAAAGAAACAGATTACTTGGCAAGAATATGAGCAAAGGTTTCAGGCGTTGATTGCCAAAAGAAAAATTGAGATGCAAGTCTCACCAGATCTTTTAGAGCAAAGTTGTCTATTGTGTAGCGAGGCTAAACCTCATTATTGTCATCGTCGCTTAGTAGCCGAATATCTTCAAGAACGTCTGGATCTGGAATTGCATATCCACCACCTTTAAGCATTTGTATATAATTCGACAAAAATAAAAATTAAGGAACATCATAATGCCCAGTTTTGAGATTATCTGTCTTGCAAATTCCATCAAACATGGTGGACGCTGTATCGCTGGTTTGAAAACAGATGCTTCCGGTTGGCTGCGCCCTATTTCAACAACCAGAGATGGCACCTTATATGAGGAACATTACACGCTGGAAGATGGCAGTGAACCCCAACTCTTTGATGTGCTGAGAATTGAGTGTACCCAGCCGTATCCTAGTTGCCATCAGCCTGAAAATTGGGTCATTAACGATCGTCGCCAATGGCAGCGCTTGGGGAAACCCGACTTAGCCTTACTTCGCCGGGTCATTAACCCAGAGGTGATGCAACATAGAGCCGCAAAAACTTTATTAGGAAATACTGATGCTAAAATAGCCTATGATATCTTGCAAACACGTCCGATCGCTGCTTCCCTAGCTTTAATTAAGCCTAAGTCCCTATCTTGGCGAATTATCGATATCAAACAAAGTAAAAAAATAAAATCCTGCTTTAAACTAGGAAATAGCTGCTACAATCTTCCCGTGACAGATCCCATCTGGCGAAAACAATTAGAATCTTTAGAAGTCGGCGAATACACAGCAATGGAGGTGATTAACCAACTCGCTCTCCAACACTTTGAACCCGATCAGTTCTTATTAACGATTAGTTTAAGTGAGCCTTTCGATGATAGTTGTTGTTATAAATTAGTTGCAGCAGTCACAAATATTAATGTAATTAAGCATGAATTAGGTATCTAATGTAGATATAATTTATTTATCAGATATCAATGCATAAAGCTCAATATTGTCGATGGCGGACAAAGTTCAAGGTGCTGTAAAGCTGGAAAGCCGCATCCCAAGCCGTCTCCTTTTTGCGAAATATATCGATATACGGCTCAATTTGTTCAATGAGTGCTTTCTCATCTAAAACCATTGATGCAAATACCTTAAAAGCGTTACCATTCATGATCGTCGCTTGCTTTGTATAGAGCTGAAGCCGTTGCATCAGGTTATTCCAGTTAATCCGAGTTGTCATTTGGGTTGGTATAGCAGTACCTGCATAGTCAACTTGGACAGTCGCCCCTTGCAAAAATTGATAACTGCTGTCACATAACCGCAAAATACACTGACGTTTTGGTAAATGTAGATCGCAAACCTGGATATAATCTAAGGTTTGTTCCTTATGCACTAGCTTGCCCCAGGGACCTAGATCAACCACCTGCTCAAAAACTGGTAAACGCCCCTCAACCCGCTGGCTAATTTCTGACCAATCAAAGGTTAAAGAACCCACGCTATCATTCTCGTCCCGGCACACAACCTTGACTTCGGGGGCCAAACTCTCAAAATAATCAACGCGGAAAATCCGAACCTCGGCCAATTCTGCCAACACCAGACAAAAGGCTGGGACCCCCGCCTGGATCAGCGCATTTTGGTAAAACCGGAGTTCCCCGATCGCCCCGGTTCGGTACACCCGCCAACCTCGTCGGGGTAACACGAGTTGCGCATTACGCACATCCAGTTGCATCACCGCTGCCAATCCCTTCGCAGCCTCTGTCCGGGCCTCTGGAGCGATCGGTTCCAGCACCAGCACCCCCAGTTGGGCATCCTCTGGTTTTGCCGTCGCCGCTGCGATCGCGGCCTTCCGTTGCGCCTGCTTGTAGGCCGTTAACCGCTCAATCCCTTGACGGGCTTGGTTGACCAGCTTGGGATGATTTGACTTGCGTAACAGTTGGCGATACACCGCGTCCGCTGCATCCCGCCGCCCCGCTACCTCGTGCAACCGGCCCATATAAAACTGCCCCCACAAATCATCCGGGGCGATCGTGAGCCACTGCTTCAAAAGTTTAGCCGCACTGGTATAGTCTTGACGCTCAAATGCCGCTGCCACCTGTTGCAATCGATCTGGTTTGGGCATCGGGTCGGGCATCGAGTTGGGCATCGGGTCGGGCATAGTTGTTACTGAAAGTGAATTCCGTCAGCCAACACGGGACCAGACCAGGCATCCTGACCTCACGCCAATGGCCACATCCCTATCCAGCCGTATTCCTTCTATTCTAATGGGTTTAATGGGTTCCTTGGGGGCACTGGTCACCGCCAATCAACCGGTGAGACCGCTCCCCCCCAATTCCCGCGCTTGGGCAACGGCACTCACCAAGCCCACCGCCGCGATCGTCGCCGTCACCGCCCGCAAAATGGTACTGCCGAGGGAAACGGGCACGAACCCCACGGCGATCGCCTGGGCAACCTCGGCCTCAGTCCACCCTCCCTCTGGGCCAACGGCAACCACAACCCCAGCCTCAAACCGCGAGTCCGCCATCCCTTGCAGCCAGGTTAAGAGCGGGATCGCTTCCCGACGGGCTACACAAATTGCGGCGATCGGACGAGGGGAGGCCGCATTCAATTGCTCTACCGCCGCCGAGAATGGGTAAGGGTCCACAATGATCGGGACGATCGCTCGTTCCGACTGTTCCGTGGCTTCCAGGGCAATCCGTCGCCAGCGTTCCAGCTTTTGGTCACTAGGGCGCAGGAGAGTGCGATCGCTCACCACAGGCACAATACGGGTCACCCCCAACTCCGTGCTTTGGCGCACCACCTCATCAAAGGCATTTCCCTTCAGAAGCGCCGCCAGGAGTGTCAAGGGTGGCAACCGCGCAATCGCGATCGTCAGGGGTTCCAGCAAGGTAGCGGTATGGCGACTCGCTGCTCGGTTAGTTTCGCCATCAGCCACAGGATTGAGGACGGCTTGCCATGCCTGCCCCTGTCCATCCATAGCCATAAAACGATCGCCCGATCGCAGCCGCAGAATATCGCACAGATAGTGGCACTGGTCCGCCGTAAGCATGATCTGGCCGCTCCGAACCTGGCTGGGAGCAATGATGAGGCGCTGAATCTGTCCCAATTCTCTGTGCCCCCTTCACAAAAAGCAATCAGGTTGTGTATGCTGAAAATTATGAGAGGCATCGCGCCCTCTCCATTATTCATTTTCTGTTGATTCACCTTACGCAATCATTCGTACTATGACTACGACCCTCCAACGGCGCGAGAGCGCCAGCGCGTGGGAGCGTTTTTGCGAATGGGTGACCAGCACCGACAA